>Ga0265297_10004445_pt1 | contig 22932 bp, 25 predicted proteins | sample Munlanlwell13791_FD_192502 | JGI IMG/M metagenome (GOLD analysis project Ga0265297, IMG submission 192502) | Leachate microbial communities from a municipal landfill in Southern Ontario, Canada - Leachate well 137-91 | ecosystem: Engineered > Solid waste > Landfill > Unclassified | place... | reverse complement strand
GATTTGGCGGCTGAAAAATTCAAATTGCTCGTTGCTTGCTATGGCGCGAAAGCCGAAGATGCGGCTGCTGACGCCCGCGGTCTTCTCGATGGCTTAGCGCAGAGATTGAATTTGCCGCCGCTGTCCTTTCGCAGTATTGCGGGCCGGGAATCCCTTAATCAGATTTATGCCGGCGAATCTGAATTGGGCGAGATCAGAATCGTTGCTAGTAATACTTTGTCCGCTTTCGGCATTAAAAAAGCGGTGGCAATCGTGGAATTGGATTTCGATGCTGTTAATGAATTAGCCAAGTCCGCTCCGGCCTATCAGCCGATTTCGAAATTTCCGGCCATTGAATTGGATTTGTCAATGGAAATCGACAACGCGGTAACTTTCTCTGAAGTGGCCAATATTGCCAGCGATGCCGGCGCGCCGCTAGTCGAGAAAGTGGATTTTTTATCTGTCTTTCAAGGTGAAAAGTTGCCCGAAGGCAAGAAGGCCCTGGCCATTAGAATCGTTTATCGCGATCTGAATAAGACCTTGGAGTCGGCCGAAGCGCAAGCGGCTCATGACAAGGTTGTGGCGGAATTGAAAAAGAGTTATAATATAGGTGTAAGGTAAATATCAAATTTCCAATTACCAATTTCCAAAATAATTTTAAATGACTATTAAATTTTTAATTTGGATTTTGAATTTTAATTAGACATTGGAAATTGGATATTTGAAATTAAATACAATCCTATGCTTAGCACATCACAAGACCTATTATGGGTCGCACTGGCGTTTGCCATCCTTTGGATCGGTATCGCCACTGGTTTTGCTTGTTTTTATCTGGCTTTGATTTTGCGCAATGCCTGGCTGATTTCCAAGAGCATTAGGAAAAAAGTCGAGGCGATCGAGAAAATCATTTCTGCTTTCAAAGGTAAGGTGGAAAATACCGCTTCTTATATCCCGCCGTTAATTGAAGGTATTAGTAAAATCGTGGAAGCAGTCAAAGAAAAGGGCAAATCAGACGAAATTAAGCGTCAAAAGAAAAAAAAGTAATTTCTGGGCGAATTAATCAGATTTTAATGAAAAATACAGCAAAAAGCGGTTTCGGCCGTTTTTTGTTTGCGTTTTTTGTCTGATTTTCGTATAATATAGACATTATTAACGTTGACACTGCTATGAAACCACAGCCGGAAACCAATCCGTTAGATGAAAAAACCATGCGCTTGAAACGTCTGGAGGCCGTTAAAGCCGCTGGCGTCAATCCTTACCCGGAAAAGTTCGACAAGTCCCAGAGTTTAGTCGAAGCCAGGGCCGCCGGCGAGGGGATTCAAGTCAAGTCGGCCGGACGGATCATGACCAGCCGCGCCATGGGCAAGATCGCTTTTTGCCATTTGCAGGATTGGTCCGGCAAATGCCAGATCGTGCTCAATATCAACGAAATCGGCGAGGAAAGATTCCAATGGTTCATCGATCATTTCGATATCGGCGATTTTATCGGCGTTTCGGGCAAGATATTCGCCACTAAAGCCGGGGAGGTCTCGATTTTGGTCAAAGAATATGAATTCTTGGGTAAAGCGTTACTGCCCTTGCCGGACAAGTTCCATGGCTTGAAAGATGAGGATACCATTTACCGCCAGCGTTATCTGGATTTGATTATGAACGAGGAGGCCAAAAAGCGCTTCCAATTTCGCAGTGATTTTATCCGCGTTATCCGGGAATTTTATTGGCAGGAGAAATTTCTGGAAGTGGAAACGCCGATTTTTCTTCAGCAAGCGACGGGCGCGACTGCGACGCCTTATCTGACCCACAATAACGCCTTGGATATTGATTTGGCTTTGCGGATTTCCCACGAATTGCCGCTTAAAGAGTTGATCGTCGGCGGCTTAGAAAAGATTTTCGAACTGGGCAAGGCCTTCCGCAATGAAGGTGTTGATCCCTCGCATCTGCCGGAGCACACCCATCTCGAACATTATTGCGCCTATTGGAATTTCGAGGACAACATCAAGTTTACGGAAAAGATGTTTGATTATGTTTTTGACAAACTCGGCCTTGATCGTAAAATTGAGATTGAGAACAGGGAAGGGAAGAAGCAGGCGGTCGACTTCGCCACGCCCTGGCCCCGGGTGAATTTTATCGAATTGATCAAAAAAGATACGGGGCTGGATATTATGGGCTATTCTGATGCCAAAGAGCTGTTAAAAGAAATTAAGAAAAAGAAAATTGAATTCGAGGGGATGGAGACGATGAGTTTGTCCGGCTTGGTCGATAATCTGTATAAAAAAGTCAGCCGGCCGAAGATAGTCGGCCCGATCATCCTGTATCATTACCCGAAATATTTGCAGCCGCTTGCCCGCGTTAATGACAGTGACGAAAGGATTGTCGATCAATTCCAATTAGTGGTTAACGGCTGGGAAATCGCCAAGGCCTATTCAGAATTAGTCGATCCGATCGATCAGGCGGAACGTTTTAATAGCCAGAAAATCGCCAAAAAACAGGGTGAAGCCGAGGTGATGGAGGGCGATGATGAATTCATTACTGCCCTGGAGCACGGCGCGCCGCCGATTTCCGGCTGGGGCATGGGCATTGATCGCGCGGTGGCCATTTTAACCGGACAATCCAATCTTCGGGATGTGGTTTTATTTCCTATGTTAAGACCTAAAGAATAATATTATAATTATGAAAAAATTATTTTTAATTTTGCCAGCCGTTGCTTTGCTTTTAGCCGGTTGCGGCAATCAGCCGAAAAGCAATCCGAATATCTTAGACGCCAGGAATGCCGCCATTAATGTCACCGAAGACAGCGCGAATATCCGGACCGTCGACTCCGAGGAAAATATCAACAATATCATCACGTTGATGAATTATTCCGGCAATGAAACTGATCGGGCGATTCTTCATGATGCCATTAAGAAGGGCATCAATGATGGCAAGACCCAGTCCGAATTGGATAAGGGATTGATAACGGATTCGGCGAGTGTGGAAAATAATGCCGGCCCCGGCTATTTATTGGGCTATACTTTCGGTTGCAAAGCCGCCACTGGCGATGAGGACAAGTGCAGCAATGATATGGGCGCCAAGTACCAAGTGATCATGATGGAGGAATTCCAAAAGATGGCGCCAGCCGTCCCGACTAATTAGCCGGGTTGTTGGCGGTTGTTTAAAAATTGAAAATTAGAAATTGAAAATTATACGCGTATGTTAGACCTTAAAATCATCCGAGAAAATCCGGATAAAATCAAAGCGAATTGCCAGAATCGTCTGGCCGATGTCGATATCGACAAATTGTTGGAGTTGGATGAAAAGAAGAGGGGAGTGACGGCTCGGATCGACAGTTTGCGGGCTGAACGCAATGCCGCCAGCAAGACCAAACCGACGCCGGAAATCATCGCGAAAATGAAGGCCGTCGGCGAAGAAATCAAGCAATTGGAATCGTCGCTGGAGCCGTTGGAAGCCGAGGTCAGGGAATTGTGGCTGAGAGTGCCCAATCTGACTCATCCGGACGTAGTGGTCAGCCAAAATGAAGACGATAATCCGGTTTTGGAAATCGTCAAAGAGCCGAATAAATTCGATTTTGAACCGCTGGACCATGTCCAATTGGCGGAAAAATTGGATTTGATCGATTTCGACCGGGCAACCAAGGTTTCCGGCGCCAAGTTTTATTATTTAAAAAACGAATTAGCTTTATTGGAATTCGCTTTGATCCAATATGCTTTGAATATCGCTGTTAAACATGGCTTTACGCCCTTCTCAACGCCGGATCTGGCTAAGCGTGAAGTGCTGGAGGGCTTGGGTTTTAATCCGCGCGGCGAATCGACTCAGATTTATAACATTGAAAACTCCGATCTGTCGCTGATCGGCACGGCCGAGATTACTATGGGCGGCTATCATTTTAACGAAGTTTTGGATGAGTCGGAGCTGCCGAAAAAATACGTCGCTGTCAGCCATTGCTTTCGCACGGAAGCCGGCTCTTATTCTAAATTTTCCAAGGGCATTTTCCGCGTCCATCAGTTCACTAAGATTGAAATGTTCCAATACGTCACCCCGGATAAAAGCGACGAGGCCCACCGGGAGATATTGGCGATTGAAAAGGAAATTTTTTCCGGTTTGGAAATTCCTTTCCGCGTCGTGGATCATTGCACTGCCGATTTGGGCGGGCCGGCGATCCGCACCTTCGATCTGGAGGCCTGGATGCCCGGCAAGCCAAATAAAGAAGACAAATTGGGCGATTGGGCGGAAATCACCTCGACTTCCAACTGCACCGATTATCAGGCCAGGGGACTCAACATCAAATACAAGAGCCGTGACGGCCAGGTTGACTATTTGCACATGCTAAACGGCACAGCCATCGCCATCAGCCGCGCCTTGATTGCTATTTTGGAGAATAATCAGCAAGCGGGCGGTTCGATTTTGATTCCCAAAGCTATTCATAAATATTGCGGCTTTAAGAGGATCGACGCTAAATAATGACTATTTCAGTTGAAACCAGTCCAAGCTTATGGAAGATTATTCAGTCCCAGGCCGGAGGCATATTAAGCGGGATTATTACAACAAAACCTTTTCCAATCCCTATTTTAATAAAAAGGCTAAATCCGGCCGCCAGTTCAACACTAAATTGTATATTCAGGCGTTAACTGCCGTTTTTTTGCTATACGTGATAATCTACAGCGATTTGTTCAAAGTCAAAAGCGTCGAAGTGTCGGGTGCCGACATGATTAATCCGGAGGAAATCCGATCAATAGCCCAAGCCGACATCAACCGGATGAAAATGCTGATTTTTCCCGGCCGTAATCTGATTTTTATCAACAGTAATCGCATCAGCCAAGAAATTTCCGCCAAATATTCTCTTAACAAAATCGAAGTTAAGAAGGGTTGGCAGGGGATTGCTATAACCATTGAAGAGAAAGCCGCCTATCTGATCGCTTATAACGGCAAGGCCTATTATTTCATTGATGCTAGTGGTACGGTTACCAAAGAACTGACGGCCGATGATCTGGCCAAGTATCGGGATAAATTCCCGATCTTGTCGCTTGGCCAAGACCTTAAAGCCAATGACCGGCCGATTTCCGATCGTTTCGTCAATTACGCCTTAGAACTTAATGACGCTTTTAAGGGCAATAATATCAAGGTGAGGGGATTCGAGAGCGGGGAAGTGGATCAAATCACGGTTTTGGCCGAAGCTGGCTGGAAGGCCTTTTTCAACATCAATATGCCCCTGTCGCGATCGGTTGAAAATATGACGCTGGTGTTGAATAAAAAATTGGCTGGCAAAAAATTCGACTATATCGATTTGCGGTTCGGTGATCGGGTCTCCTTTTTTCCGGAGAAATAGGGAAGCGGTTGTGGATAACTCCGCTCGCTGAATCTTGGCAATTTTGTCAAGATTTTATATAATACAGTTAGTGTCGTATAAGATTGATTAATCGGAGCGAACCCCTTAAATAGTAGTAAAATTATGAACAAATCAGCTACGCCATTAATTAAACACATTTCCCGCTTTTTGGAATATTTAGAGGTGGAAAAAGGCCTTAGCCCGGTTACTTCTAAAAATTATCACAATTTTATTTTGGTGTTCATTAGTTGGCTTAAGGATCAAAATTTAAGCCAAATTAGGCCACATGAGCTCACTACAGAGCATATTTGGGATTATCGGTTGTATTTATCACGTAAGACCGATGATGGTCATTTAATCAAAAAGACGACCCAAAGTTATTATTTAATTGCCGTCAGGGCTTTGCTTAATTATTTTGCCAATCAAGATATCATCTCTTTGCCGGCGGAAAAAATAAAATTACCAAAACTGACTGAAAAAGATAAAAAAATAAAATTCTTGAGAATTGAACAGATTGAGAAACTATTCGCTATGCCGAATTTAGGCAGTGAGGCCGGTTTAAGGGATCGGGCGATTCTTGAGCTCTTCTTCTCCACCGGTATGCGCGTTTCTGAGCTTGTGTCGCTTAATATTAGTTTGTTTGATCGTAATAATTTATTGGCCGGAAAATTTTCTGATTTAGAATTGAGTATTCCAGGTAAGGGTGGATCAGTTCGTACTATTTATTTTTCTCATCGGTCGCTTAAATGCTTGGCGGATTATTTAAAAACTAGAAACGACCTGCTGACTCCCCTCTTTATAAACTATAACCCCTCTATTGACGGTCAAAATGAAAGACGGCTGACAACTCGTTCCATTGAGCGATTGGTTAAGAGATATGCGGCGATGGCCGGTTTGCCGGTCGAAGCTACGCCGCACACCTTGCGTCACAGTTATGCCACTGACCTGTTGGAACAAGGCGCTGATTTACGCTCGGTTCAGGAGCTATTGGGCCACAAAAATATAGTGACCACTCAGATCTATACTCATGTTACTAATACGCAATTGAAGAATATCCATCGTAAATTTCACAGCGGCAGCAAATAAAAAAATATCCCCCGATTAATCAGGGGATATTTTTTAAAACTTATTCTAGCTCCTCATCTTCTTCCTCATCGAGCTCATCTTCCTCTTCGGCTGTTTCCTCATCTTCGTCTTCCTCATCCGGCAGATCGCTGATGGTGTTGCTGCAGCCGCAGGCGCAATCGGCCGGGCAGGCGCAACAATGGGCGCACAATGACGGGTCGCAAGAGCACTTGCTATCGTCGTCTACGGGCATGCCACACTTGACGCATGTGTCCATATTATTTTTATTATTTCTTATTTTACCGCTTAACGGCGGCATTGATTATTAAGGTATTACTATAATAGCAAATCATTTGTTTTTTGTATAATTTTTATGGCAAATAACTTTGAGGGTTGACGGGGATGCCGTTGGAACGGACTTCAAAGTGCAAGTGGGGGCCGGAAGAGAAGCCGGTATTGCCGCTCAGGCCGATTTGCTGCCCCTTGGTGACGTATTGGTCTTGTTTGACGCTGACTGAGCTAAGATGGCCATAGAGGGTCGTGATATTGCCGCCGTGGATGATCATGATGTAATTGCCGTACCATTTGGTGCCCAAGCCGACCTTGGCGACATAGCCGGCTTCCGCTGATTTAACCGGCGTACCTATGCCGATGCCAATGTCCAATCCGGAATGCTGGCCCAAAGTCGCGATAAAGGGATAATCGGGGTCGTGGAAGGTCGAGGTGATTCGGCGCGAAGCCGTGGGCCAAGACAAAATGGCATTTTCCAAGGAGTTGAATTTTTCCCCACTCCCCTTTTTGGCCAATTCGGCCCGGAGTTGCTTATCCAGAGCCGCCGCTTGGGCATTGGCTGCCGCCTGTTCCTTCTTTAAACTGGCGATTAAGCTCTGAAATTTTTTTTCCGATTGATTGGTGGCCGTAATCAGCTGGCTTTTATTCTGTTTTTGGCTGACTAGCACGGCTTTGGTGTCATCCAGCTTGTTCAAAACAGCGCTTAAGTCCTCTTTTTGCTTTTCTAAGCCGCTTTTTTGCGTTGTTAATTTTTCGCCGGTTTCCTTGACGCGATTCAGAGTCCTTTGCATCTCATTCTGAAGATTGGCGGAATATTTCAGTTGGTCGAAAAAATCTGAGAAATTATCGTTGGTCAGCAGGATATTGATGTAGTCCCGGTCTTCATAGCGGCCGATCAGCCGCAGCACATCGGCCAATTGCTCTTTTTCCTTAATGATCTTATTTTCGGTTTGGCCGATTTGCAGTCCCAGTTGTTCGATCTGCAATTGAAGCTCCTTGGCTTGTTCTTCTTTCAAACTGATTTCCAAATTGGTTTTGCCGACTTGATTGTCGAGCAGCATGATTTGGCTTTTCAGAGTCGCCGCTTCCTTTTGGTTTTTTTTGACATTGTCCGAATATTCGCTGATTTTGGCGGTCAGGGCCTCTACTTTGGCTTGCTGTTCTTCGATTTGCTTGTTTAAACCGTTGACTATCGCCTGATCGGGGCCGGCTGTTGCCGCCAGAACGCCCGCCCAGGCAACAAAAAACACGCCACCGGCAATGAGCGTTAAAATAATCCCGCCCCGAATTTTACTTTTGACTTTCATGCTTTGATTATATCATAAAGCCAGCCCTTGACAAAATCAGTTAAATAGTATAGGGTTCAATTGAATTTAGGATTTTTGCTACTTTGACAATCGAGTTGATCAACCAGCAAGGAGGACGTGAACATGGGATTAGTATTAGATAGTGATGGCCATATTAAATTGAAGTGTGATGGTCAAGGATTTAGAGTAGTATTAACTTTAAATGTTCGATCTGTTCCCGAAGCATTGCGGGAAGCGGAAAAACTTGGCTGGGAAATCGATCCCATTACTGTTGACGGCCATGATCATTTGATTTATTGCCCGAAGTGCAAGCAAATGCGCGCGGAGAAAGTGGAGGGTTAATATGAATAAAGAGTTGTTTGATGTTATTGCTCAAGTCGGTGTTGTTTTGTTCGGGATTCCCGCAATTATTCTCGTGTCAAGAAAAAACAAATGGGGTTTTGTCTTGGGGTTGGCGTCACAGCCATTCTGGCTGGCGACGTCACTTATAAATCATCAATGGGGCGTGGTTTTTCTTAGTGTGATCTATGCCGCTAGTTGGGTCTATGGAATTTATCAATGGTTTTTCAAAAAGGAAAATAATTAAAAACAGCAATATTCCAGAAATTCAAGGATTTCCGGAAGGAGGGTTGAAACCATGAATGAGAGTACCTTAGCTTTGATTAGAGAGCTGCTAGCTCAGCGTTTGGAAGTGCCGCTTGAGCAGATCACTGATGAAACAAAAATACCGGATCTAGACGGTCTGAATATTGTGGTGCGCTTTAGAACTGGGCATTATTTCAAGGTACCGTCGGACGAAAGCTATCTGACGAGTCCTATTACTCTGGGCCAGCTTATTGCTCTTAATAGCGAGGACTGAGTTTGTGTGATATTTTAAGACCCGGCTAATTAAGCCGGGTCGTTTTTTTATAATAATTTTCTCTGACTTTGATCAACCTTTTCGCTTCATTTTTGCTGAATTCGGTGATGAATTTCGGAATTCTGACCGTGAGTAATGATTCCATGAATTTTTTGTTCGACTCTGGATCTAAAATCGGTTTTTTGGTCTTTACATCCAACCCGCTTAGCATATCGGCTTCCATTAAAATCAGTTCATCGGTGTCTTTGATTTCAAATTTTTTATCATGAACGGCGACAAGATGAATGCAACGAGCTTTTTGCGCCTCGGTTAAAAAAGAGAAAAAATCATCTTGCAGCAGTTTTTCTATTTTTACTGCGCCTAATTCCATGTGCAGTTTTTTGGCATTTTCTATGGCTTCAAAATTCATGACATGGCCGTCTCTGAAAATATCAGAATAACCCCAATCGTGGGCATACGCCGCAATCAATAAAACGGTCTCATCCAGTTTCAATTCCGGATTATGCTTAATGATTTTTTTCAGCCACGCTGCCGCCTCCAGGGTATGGATTTTATCAAAACCGCCGCGGCTTTTTTCCAAGTCGGGCAGTATTATTTTTTTCAAGTATTCTTCAAGATTATGGTGATTTATTTTCATAATGCGCCCAACTCTGCTAATTTAATTTCTTAATCGCTCCATCGATTCTGGCTAAGGTTTTTTCTTGTCCCAGAATGCCGGCCACATCAAATGGCGGCGGTGATTTTTCCAAGCCGGTCAGGGCCACTCGCAGCGGCCAGAGCATCTCGCCATTGGTCAGTCCCCTGCTCTTGATCAGATCCAGCAGGAATTTTTCCAAGCCGGTTTTTGACCAATCAGCGGACTTAGTTAATTCTTCTTTTAAGATCCCTAGGTTTTTCAAAGTCGATTTCTGATCGGATTTTTTCCAGATCAGCAAGCCCGCTTCATAATCTAGCTGGTCGCTGAAGAAAAAGCCGGCGTTCTCCCCTACTTCCGACAGTTTACTGACCCTTTCTTGTTCGAGGAGCAGGACTTTTTCCGCCAGTGGCTTGTCTTTAATGGCCCCGATGGTTTTTTCTAAAAACGGCCAAGCCAATTGAACAAATTTTTTGTTCGGCAGCTTTTTGATGTATTCGCCGTTGAGCCAGTCCAGTTTTTTGATATCAAAAACCGCTCCGGCTTTGTGGACTTTGGCCAGAGAGAACGCCTTGATTAATTCCGGCAAAGAAAAAATCTCTTGCTCGGTGCCGGGATTCCAGCCCAGCAGGGCGACATAATTGATCAGCGCTTCCGGCAGATAGCCCTTGTCGCGGTAGTCCTCGACCGCCACGTCGCCTTGGCGTTTGGATAATTTTGATTTGTCGGGATTGAGAATCAATGGCAAGTGGGCGTAAGCGGGCGCCGGCCAACCGAAATATTCGAATAAGACCAGATGCTTGGGCGTCGACGGCAGCCATTCCTCGCCTCTGATGACATGGGTGGTTTTCATCAGGTGATCATCGATGACATGGGCCAAGTGGTAAGTGGGAAAACCGTCGGCTTTCAACAGCACCTGCTCGTCCAATTCGTCGGAGTTGACTTTAATCGGGCCGCGGATCAGATCGGTGAAGCCAATTTCGCGATTAGCCGGCATTTTCATCCGGATGACGTATTCATCGCCTCGATCGAGCCGGTTTTTTACGTCTGCCGGCGTCAATTTCTTGCAGCAGCCGTCATAGCGGGTCGGCTGTTTCGCTTTTTCTTGCTGTTGCCGCAGGTTTTCCAGCCGTTCGGGGGAACAGAAGCAGTAGTAAGCTTTTTCGGCCTTTATCAGTTGTTTGGCATGGTTCTGATAGATGCTGAGCCGTTGGGATTGCGTGTAGGGCCCAAATTTGCCCTTTTCAACGGTTTTACCCTCGGAAATGAGAATTACGCCCTCATTGGGCTCGATTCCGGCCCAATTTAGGACTTTTAACAGGTTAACCGCGGCGCCCGGTACTTCCCGCGATCGGTCGGTATCCTCGATCCGCAAAAAGAAATCTCCGCCGTTTTGCTTGGCGAATAGGTATTCATAAAGCGCGCTTCTCAAGCTGCCCAGATGGACATAGCCGGTCGGGCTGGGGGCGAAGCGGGTGCGGATTTTCGGTTTGAAAAAATTGAACATAAATTATTTTAGTTTTTCTTTGAACACCAGCCAGCCAAAGACGACGGTCGCGTTCCAGATCCGTTGCCAACGTTTCGGTTCGCGGACCAGCCGATATAGCCACTCTAGGCCGGCTTTTCTGATAATCGCCGGCGGGCGTTTGGTTTTGCCTGATAAATAATCGAACGTGCCGCCAACCCCGATTCCCACTTTGATCAGCGGCATTTTTGGTAAATTTTCGGTCAGCCACATTTCTTGCCGGATCTGGCCGAAGGCGGCCAGCAATAAATTGGCGCCGCTGTCATTAACGCGTTTTAGCACTGCTTCGTTATTCTTTAATTCATAAAGATTCGGCAACAAATTTCCGCCGGCTTCGGCGCCGACGATCCGGCCGTGAGGAAATTTGGCGCGAACAGCCGCGGCCACTTCTTCGGCTCCGCCCAATAAATAAATCTTGGCCTCGGGACAGCGGCCCTTCAGCAAGGCCAAACTTAAGTCAACGCCAGTGACGCGGCTCAATCTCCCCTGTTTTAAAAATAAGCCGGCCAAGATCAAACCGAAACCGTCGGCGGTGGCAATGGCGGCTTGATTGATGGCTTGGCGGAAGGCCTCGTTTTTTTGCGCGGCTAAAATGAACTCCGGGTTGACGGTGGCGATTAATCGTCCATTGGTTCCGGTCAGCAATTCATCAATCCGGCGGAGCGTTCCGTCCAAATCAATCCGATTTATTTTTACGCCCAGTATCTCTGCCGGCATAGTCGTTATTATTGATTTTGGCTGAGATAGTTGATGGTCATTTTCAAGACGCTATTGCTGTCGATGGCGAAACTGTCCGCAATCGACATGGCGCCGCTGACGCCCGGCTTGAAGAAGCTCAAATCAATCTCGTAATCGGTGATTTTTTCTTTGACGTCGAAGCCCTCGAATTGCAGTTGTCTTTTATAATAATCAAATAATTCTTCTTTGGTTTTGGCGATGTTGTCCCATTTGAGGCCGACGGTTTCAATTTGGCCGGCTTGCTCGCTCAGCGTTTGTTCCAGATTAGCCAAAGAGATATTTTCCGGCTGAAGGTCGGGGTTTTGCAGATTGGCGGCTAACTGGGTCTTCAAGTCCGTCGTCAGATAGCCCAGAAACGGCCCGAGCGACCATTGCGGCAAACTGCTTAAAAGCTGAGCCAGGCGGTCTTTGTTTTCCGGCGATTGGATGCTGATTTTTGCCCGGTCGAGCTCATAAAGAACCAAGTTCTTGGGGAATCCTTGGGGCACCGAGTCGGCTGCTTCTACGAAGGGTCCGGCAATGAAAAAAATCAACGCGGCGACGCAGGCGATAAGGATGGCTGCCATTAGGAGGCAGGAGAAAAACAATCTGGTTAAAAAATGCGATCGCCGTTCCGGCCGGCGTTGTTTTTTTGAGCGTTGCCCGCCGCGTTCCGGTCCGGGCCGCTCGTCGGCGACGGCAGCCGATTCTGATTTTTCCGGTTTTTCTTCCGGCTCGATTATCCTCATAATATTAAAATTGCTGATTTTATAATAACAAAATCGAGCTTTTTTTGCAATCCAAACTGATTGGCTTAAACTGCGGTTGTCATTTGCTGGCTTTTGGCGGTTGTGTTATAATGTTTACAAATTAATAATCGATTGAATATCATGTTATTTGATAAATCAAAGGCATTTTTTGCCACTTTTTTCGCTCCGATGGTTATTTTATCCGCAAGCTTGTTTTTTTTGCCTTTTTCGGCGCGCGCCGTTGAATTTGATCCGACTTATATTATCGCAGATTCGGAGATTACTGATTATAATGCCATGACCATCGATGAAATCAAAAGTTTTCTGGACAAACGCAACGGCACTTTGGATGATTATCTGACTTTTGACAAGGAGGGGCTGCCCAAAACGGCGGTCCAGGCCTTTTTTGAAATCGCCCAACGCTGGCTGATCAATCCCAAATATCTGATGGTGCTGACCCAAAAAGAGCAGAGTTTGCTGGAAAGCCAGAATCCCAGCCAAAAACAATATGATTGGGCGACCGGTTATGGCGTCTGCGATGATTGCTCCATGAGCGATCCGAATTTGGAAAGGTTCAAGGGTTTTTATCGCCAGGTCAATTCGGCGGCGGCGCAGACCCGTTATTATATGGATAACATCGGCGAATTCAATTATCAGCCGGGCAAGACATATAATATTGACGGCACTTCAGTCAAAATAAAAAACACGGCGACGGCCGCTTTATATAATTATACTCCCCATCTGCACGGCAACCAGGTTTTTTCCAATCTGTGGGCCGGTTATTTTGAGAAAAAATGGCCGGACGGCAGCTTGCTTATTTCCAGCGAAGACAGCAGCACCTATTATCTGGAGAATGGAACCAAACGATTAATCGCCTCCAAAGCGGTTTTCGCCTCTCGTTTTGACAGCAAGCGATTGATTGAAGTCGATCCCGTCGATCTTAACTCTTATGAGGACGGTCCGCCCATTAAGTATCTTAATTTTTCTATCTTGAAAATCGATTCCAGTTCGGATTTATTCATGATTTTCGGCGATACCAAGCGCAAGATAGTTTCGGAGGCGGTTTTTAAGAAATTGGGCTTTCAACCGGATGAGGTCGAAATCGCCGCCGCCGATGAGCTGAAGTTATATAAAGACGGTCCGGATATCACGGAATACACCGCTTATCCCTCGGGTATTCTGTTGCAGGACAGCCAAGCTAAGAAACCCTTCGAGAAGCTTTATTATGTCATTAGCGGCGAGAAACACCCGGTTATTAACAAGGAGGTTTTTGAGGCCAATTTTTCCGGCTTAAAAATCACCAAGGTTTCGGCCGGCGAGCTTGATAAATATATGCCGGCTGAAAGCGTCACCTTGCCGGACGGCTGGCTGGTCAAGACGAAAAAAGTCAACACTGTTTATGTTGTCTCTCATGGCAAGTTCCTCCCCATCTTTAACGGCCAAGTTTTTGAAAAGATGAATTACGACAAGAAGAATATCAGGGTTATAACGGATGAGACCTTGGAAATACATCCAATCGGCCAAGCTGTCACCGGCGATTGGTAAAAATTCATTTAATCCCCACCTATGTCATTAGTTTTTGCCGCCATTACGCCACATCCACCCATTTTGATACCCGCCATCGGTCGGGAACATTCGGCTGAAATCGAGGCCACTCGCCTGGCTATGGAGCAATTGGAGCAGGATCTTTATTCGGCCAAGCCGGATTTGATCGTGGTGATTTCGCCGCATGGCGAGCTTAACCCGGCGGCTTTCACTGTCAATTTGTGCCAGGAATTCAATTTGAATTTCGAGACCTTCGGTGACTTCAGCACTAAAATGAAATTTCCGGGCGATATGGTCGCTTTCACCGCGGCCAAGGAGTCAATCAGCGCTAAATCGCCGCTCAATATCATTTCTGTTCCGGAACTTGACCATGGCTGCGGCGTGCCTTTGTTTTATCTGGCGCGGCATCTGCCGCAAACCCCGATTGTGCCGATTTATTTTTCCATGCTGGATAGCCAGGCCCATTTTGAATTCGGCAAGGCGTTGAAGGATTTGATTTTGAACAGCGATCGGCGTATCGCCGTTGTCGCTTCCGGCGATCTTTCGCATTGTTTGTCGGAAAAATCACCGGCCAAATATAATCCGGCCGGAAAAATTTTCGATGAAAAAATCATTAGTTTGATCACCGGTTGTGATTTCACTTCCTTAGTCAATTTGGATTGCCAATCGACCGAAGCCGCCGCTGAATGCGGGCTCAGATCGATTCTGATTCTGGCCGGTTTGCTCAGCGATATCAGCTGCAAGCCGAAAATCCTGAGCTATGAGGCGCCTTTCGGCGTCGGCTATCTGACGGCCGAGATTATTTTGTAGCCGCCGTCGATTGATGGTTTCGGCCTTTTTCTAAACTGTCGACGACTTTGAAAAAATATTTCCATTTTTCACCGCTGCGGCACAGTTCCTTGGTCTCATTAACCGCTTTTTCGACTAACTCTTTGGAGTTATTTTTGCAGATTTTGAAAACCGAATTGCGCTTGAAAGCGGGCACTCCGAAGATGCCGATGATGCTTAAAGCCAAGTCCTGCCATTCGTAAGCCGGCGGCTTGACGGCGGCCGGCTGATTGGCGAACAGCGATGATAGTTTTTGCGGTCCGGGGTCGGTAGTCATATCAGTCATATTTTAGCTTTCCGGCGCGCAGCAGTCAAATGGCATTTCTGTCCGACAGTTGTTTTATTTGATAATTTGCTAATGTTCGTTCGTTAATGTTTTGACAATTTTAACGGCTAGCTGTATCATAGTCAAATATGTTAAAAATAATCACTCATCCGAATCAGATTTTGCGTCAGAAATCCAAGCCGATCAAAGATATCGCTGACCGAAAAATCCAGGATTTGATCCCGCAAATGACCGAATTGATGCTGAAAAGCGACGGCCTGGGCTTGGCTGCGCCGCAGGTGGCGGAAAACATCCGCCTGGTGGTCGTCCGTTATCAAGATGACAATTTAGCATTGATTAATCCCAAAATAATCAGTCGATCGATCCTTAAGGAAATTGATGAGGAGGGCTGTTTGTCGGTGCCGAATGTCTACGGCCAAGTCAATCGTTGCCGCAAGATCACTGTTAAATACCAGGATCCGGCGGGCAAGCTGCATAAGCTTTCCGGCGAGGGGCTGTTCGCCAGATTAATCCAGCATGAAGTCGATCATCTTGACGGCATCTTGTTTATTGATAAGGCCAAGAAATTGAGGCGAGCGGACAATGATTAAACCGATTAAAATTATTTTTTGCGGCACGCCTGATTTTTCCGTGCCTTATTTGGAGGGGTTGATCTCTGACCCCGCTTTTTGGGTTGTCGGCATTATCACTCAAAGCGATAAGCCCTCCGGCCGGGATCAGAAGCCATCCCCTTCGCCGGTCAAATCGGCGGCCATTGGATATGGTTTAAGGATTTGGCAGCCGGAAAAGCTTAAATCAGATGAAATTATTAGCGGCGAGTTGTCGGCTGTCGGGGCTGATTTGCTCGTTGTCGTCGCTTACGGCCAGATTATTCCGGCCTCGATTTTGGCTTTGTTTCCGCGCGGCGCGATTAATGTCCATCCGTCGCTCTTGCCGAAGTACCGCGGCGCTTCGCCGATCCAAAGCGCGCTTTTAGCCGGCGAATCAGAAACAGGAATCACTATTATGCTGATGGATGAAAAAATGGATCACGGCCCGATTTTGTCGCAATTGAAAGTCAAATTGGCCGGCGAAGAGACCAATGGATCTCTGCATGAGCAATTGGCGGAAACCGGCGTCAGCTTGCTTCTGGAAACGATTAAAAAATATCTGAACGGTGACTTGAAATCGCAAGAACAGAATCATGACGAAGCCACTTATTGCGCAACCATTACTAAGGCCGACGGCCGGATTGATTGGACGCAATCGGCGCAGACAATCAAACGGAAACTCTACGCTCTTTATCCTTGGCCGGCAGTTTGGACGGCTTGGGGCGATCAGCGGATCAAATTCTTCCCGCCGGCGGAAATAGTTGAAATCACAAAAACCCTGGGAGAGGTTTTTGAGGTTGACGGGCGCCTGGCCGTCTCGGCCGGAACGGGGTCTTTGATTATTGACGGTTGGCAATTAGCGGGCAAGAATCGAGTAAAAAATGAGGACTTTTTTCGGGGTTTTAGCAGTATTGTCGGGCAAAAACTCCAATTAAAATGAAATAATTGGTGCTCTTGACAAATAATTTCAGATGTGCTATACTGCTATATTAGCATTGGGCTAATGAATCGCACCTAAACAAGCTGGGAAAACCAGGGGCAAAGCCCCGAAAGGAGACCCGAATGAAGAAGAACGCCAAGAGTAATGGTTTTATCCTGATTCTGTCGGTGTTGGCGTTGGTTATGGCGTGTTCGTTGGAATCCGCCGGCCAAGAGCAGGATCCGGAATCGTCGGCAACAGTATCTTCCGTAACAATTCCAATGGTTGACGAGTCGGGGAATATTGTGATGGTGGAGAAACCGCCAATCCCGCTTCGTCCGCTCACCCCCGAAGAAACCCGGGCCTTACAGGATGCCCTGCAGAATCCTGGGCAGAAAGTGTTCGCGGGCCAGCCTCAGGTATTTTTCGAGAAAATTGACTTTTGGCATATTGTTGAGGTTAAGAAGTATAGCGTCTTTGTTATTTGCCAAGACGACCGGCCACAGATCGTTCAGGAAGCAAATGTCGTAAGGGGCGAAGCATTCCTCGCTCCGCATAAGGTATTTTGCTTGGCGGCTATGGTTCTAATGATTGTGTCGAATGCGGCTATAGCATTGTTTCTTAAGTGGCGAAAAGGTTCATTCATCGCCTTCGCCTTCGCCTTCGCCGCCGCCTTCGCCGCCGCCGCCGCCGTCGCCGCCTTCGCCGCCGCCTTCGCCGCCGCCGTCGCCTTCGCCTTCGCCGCCGCCGCCGCCTTCGCCTTCGCCGCCGCCTTCGCCGCCGCCGTCGCCTTCGCCGCCGCCGATGAGAAAGATATAAAGTTTTATGGATTTTTCTCGGCTGTTTTCTATTTACTGATTGCGGTGATATTGGTTGTCTAACCATCATTGGCTGGTGTGGCAGTTCTTTATACCCGCCCCTGCGGTTTGCAGGGGCGGCTTTTTTTATCATAACAAAAAACCATTGACAAATGTTTTTTCATCGGCTATACTGGCCAGTAAGCATTTAAGCTCTTTTTAGTATCGTATTAATTCAGCAAACAACCGCCCTAGGGCTGGGAGAATCGCCATGACCGAGAACCGACTGCGCGAGTTGTTGAGGTTTTTGCCGCTTTTCGAATATGCCAACTTGAGAGAAGTCAATCAGCGGGTTAGTATTAACGGGCGAGAGGGAGTTGAATGCCGGGTCGGCCGTAAATTGTTTTTTGTTTATACTAGCGGGGATGGGAAAATCTTGGTTCAAGAATTTTTTCCCAATTATTTCCACCAGACCTTTGCCTCCGTTCTTTTGGAGGATATCTTAAACCATTTGAACAAGATCAGCTAACTCAGAACATTAATCCGCCCCCCCCGATTCGAATCGGGGATTTTTTATTAACGCGAAAATCATCAATATATAACCGAGGCCGAGCGGATGATTAAGGTAGGGCGTGAAGATATGGATAATCATCAGCGTTAAGAGGCCGATTAATAAGCTGGCGGCCAGCAGATTTTTTTCTTTGGCTCGAAGCAGTAATTCCCAAACTAAGCTGCCCAAGAAAATTAGATATAAAATTAAACCGATCAACCCAGCTTTGACCGCCAAGTCCAGATAGCCCCATTCCAGCGCCGGCGCGTCAATCCAGCCCTCGGGGTTGGCCTGGTTTTTAATCCGCGGATCATCGCTGCGGAAGCGGATGGTGGCGCCGAAACCTTGGCCGAATAATGGTTTTTGTTTGATAAGCGTCCAAGCTGGTTCCAGCTCAGCCATTCGGCTGGAAATGCCGACCGAACCGCTGGCGCCGCCGACGCGTCCGGTGAAAAAATCAGTTTGAAAATCGCCGATAATCGCTTGACCGGCTAAGTTGGCTGTAATGGCAAAGCCCGGAATCAGCAAGAGACAGATAATAAGGCGTTGCCAATTAACTTTAAAATAAATAGCGGCAATCGGCAGGAGAATTACTAAGGCCGCCAGGCCGGCCACCCAGAAACTCCGCGACTGGGAAATGACAACGGTTAGGAAATTCAGCCAGATGGAAAGCCACAAGATCAGGCGCCAGCGCCATGATTGGTTGATAATCCCGGTTAGGCGATCTATTTGTCCCTGGCCGCTTGCCCTGATTAGTAGGATGAAAGCGCCGAAAATCAGCGCCAGCAGGTTGTAAAGCTGGGATTGGAAGAAAATGCGGTAAAGCGGCGCGGAAATCAAAGTGATCTCCCCGACTCCGGTATTGCGGATCCAGTGGTAGATTAGCGATGAGCCGACGCCGGCCAAGCCATGCGAAAATAAAAATAGCGTGGCAATGGTTTTCAGGCCGAGTATTAAAGAACCGATTAGTAGGATCGGCGTTAGCCGTTCTAATCTCGGTTGGCTGGCGGCAAAGAGTCCGATTAAGGCGAAATACAAGTAGTTGTTGAAATCGGAAAAGATGGCTGAAGCCGGATAGCCGTTGAAAAATCCCCTGCCGGCGGCGATGGCCGCGGCAATAAAAAATAGCAACAACAGCCAGAGACGCCGGTCATTGAGCCATTTGAAGTCCTTGGTTTTCAATTGTTTGATCAACCAAACTGAACCAATGACGGCAAATAATCCTAGCCGAAGCGATACTCGTCCGCCGGCCATCGGAAAGAATAATAGATAACCGAAGCCGCCGACGATCAACTCGCCGACCAGCAAATAAATTCCGTATTCAATCTTGCGGCTGGTCAAAACGGCGGCAATCGCTAGGGCGGCGATGAAAAATATCCGGCTGAGCCAGATTGACGGATAAGCGGCTAGAGAGGCCGCCTCCAAAATAATAAAACCGGCCAGCGGTGTCAGCCAAAAGCCGGTTAGCGCTTTTCTAAGGTCTAAAGCCATATTTGAGAAAATATTTTAGCGCGCTGGAGAAAAAGATCCGCTGGTTGGCAATCAGGGCTTGCTGGGAAAAACTTTTGCCGCCGTGGTGGATGATCTTGACTTCAGGATTAAACCAAACCCCATAGCCGGCGTCTCGCAAGCGGCGGCAGAGATCGACTTCTTCGAACCAAATGAAGAAACGGTCATCTAAAAGGCCGATCTGCTCTAATATTCGCCGCGGCATAAAGATATAAGCACCCATGATCTGATCAACAATTTGCTCGCGCGAATAATCGAAGTCGGCAGCCAAATAGTTAGCAATTGATTTCAGCCGTGGGAATAATTTCGGCAGCTTCAGCAGCATCAAAAAAATCGGCCAGACGGTCGGCAGGCGGCGGACCGAGGGTTGCTGCCGACCGTCCGGATAAGACATTTTGGCGCCGAGCGCGCCGGCCGCCGGGTGCGATTGGAAAAAATCAATTGATTTTTCTAATGTGTCCGGCTGAAGTTCGGTATCCGGATTAAGCAAGAGGACATAGTCCCCGCTCGCCTGCCGAAGCGCCAGATTGTTGGCTTTAGCGAAACCAAGATTCTGCCGATTGGCAATCAGCCGGACAGTTGGAAAGTCGCTCCTAACCATTTCGATTGCGCCGTCATTGGAAGCGTTATCGACGACAAAAATTTCTACCGCCAAGCCGGCCGCTGCCGATTCGATTGAGGCCAGGCATTTTTTGAGCAGGTCCCTGACTTTCCAAGAAACGATGATAATGGAGATTTTCATATTCAGTTAACTCCAGTTTCTCATAAAATAATTAAAATATCAAATAAAAAGGGCATTGCGTTTTCAGCAATCCCCTTTGGTATCAACTTGATATAAGCGAAGAACAATCATTATACCCAAACCAACGCTGTGATCCCGAGATCCTTGCCAGGGAGCATAATAACATCTTTGGTGGGGAAAAAGTTTGAGCTATCTGAGTTGCAAGAAATACTGCCATCGGAAAAAACTGGAAAATGGTAAGTTGGCCCCCTCCCATGATCACCGCGTTTGAATCCGAAATAGATTTTTCCTTCCTTATCTTGCGGATCTCGGAAAAAAGCAGCTTCAATATTTCCAAACTGAACCCAAGTTCCATCAACATCCGGTTTTTTCATCCATTCTTTAGGCACGATTATTTCCTCCTCTGTTTGGTGTTTGAGTTAATATTATCAACGAACAAAATAAAAATCGCAATACAATATTCCAATTTGAATCACTTAGATTTTTTCGATTTTGATCTCGGTGTATTTCTGCCGATGGCCGAATTTCTTGCTTTGCCGGGTTTTGCGTTTGTATTTGACGCCGGTGACGGTCCGAGCATGGCCTTGGGCGATGACCGCGGCTGTGGCTGTTTTTTCGAGTTTAGGCGCGCCGACTTCGATTTGGTCGCCGTCAGCTAAAAATAAAATCTCGAGTTCCAGTTTGGTCCCCGGTTCTAACGGCTGGTCCGATGCTGAATCGGCCAGTTTCTCAACTTTGAGTTTGCTGTTTTCTTGAACCAGGTATTGCTTGCCTCCGGTTCTGATGATTGCTATTTTAGACATAAATAATTCTGATTAAAGTTAGGAATGCTAATGACTGAATGACTATATCATATTGGAACGATTAAGTCAAATTTGGCCGATTCGTCTTGGATTCGTCTATTTTTCGTCCGATTTACTTCTTTTGGACGTGCTTATCAAGATTATTCCAATCAACAATCAGGGGTGAAGCGATGAAAATCGAGGAATAAGTTCCAATGAAGATTCCGAATAATAAAGCCAAGGTAAAATTCTTGGTCGTATCGCCGCCCAATACGAATAAGGCCAAAAGAACCAGAAGGACGGTGACGGAGGTATTGATGGAGCGGACGACCGTTTGGTTGGCCGAGTCGTTGACCACTTCCTCGAATTTGCCGGAATAAAATTTTGATAAATTCTCTCTGGTGCGGTCAAAGACCACGATCGTATCATGGACGGAAAAGCCCATGACTGTCAAGAGGGCCGTAATGAATAAACTGTCGACTTCAATGCCGTAAAAATGTCCCAGGATCGCGAATAAGCCGGTGACAATAACCAAATCATGAACCAGCGCCAAGACGGCAGAGACCCCGTATTTCCAGGAGGCCAGCGGCTTGGAGACCTTGCGGAAAGCAAACCCGATGTAAGCGATAATGGCCAGGGCCGCTATCAGCATCATCATCCAAGATCTGTTAAGGAGTTCCCGGCCGATGACCGGGCCGATCGAATCGAAGCGGCTTTCTTGCACTGAATTGTCGGCCTTGGAAAATTTATCAACCATGGCCGCCAAGATTTTCTGATGGTCGTCTTCGGAAACAGCTTTGAATTTTAAAATGATGTCGCGGTCATTGGCCGGTTGGACGATCACTTCTCCCAAATCAAGCGGCGCCAGCGCTGTTTGCACTTCCGCCACTTGCGGCCTGGCGGTTGAAAAATTAAGTTCCAAAAGCGAGCCGCCGGTGAAATCCAAGCCCGGTTTCAAGCCCCAAGCGATCAGGGCCAGGATAGAAACCAGGAAGAGCGCGCCGGAAATCAAATAATAATATTTGCGATTCTTGATGATCTGCAGTTTCATAAATTTTTTATTTTGAAAATCTAGTTTGATTTTTTAAGATGATAAAGCCATTTGATCTTGCTGATTTTCCATTTGGCAGCTAATAAGAGGAATTGCCGGGTGATCAAGATGGCCGAAAACATGGAGACGGCAATGCCCAGCGCCAAAGTCAAGGCGAAGCCCTTGATAATTGATGATCCGAACCAGTATAAGATAAAGCAAGTGATCAGGGAAGAAACATTCGAATCGCGGATGGAAGTCCAGGCGCGGGCGAAACCGTCATCAATGGCCTTGGCTAAGTCCTTGCCGGCTCGCAATTCTTCTTTCAAACGTTCAAAAATAAGAATGTTGGCGTCGACAGCCATGCCGATTGACAGGATGAAACCGGTAATGCCGGCTAAAGTGAAAGTGAAACCCGGCAAAATTTTGAAAATAGCCAGGGAAATAGAAGTGTAAACCAACAGGGCGGCGACGGCCAGCAAGCCGGGCAAGCGGTAATAAATGATCATAAACAGGGCGACGATGATTAAGCCCCACAAGCCGGCGATCAAGCTTTTTTGCACGGCTGCCTGACCTAAGGTGGCGCCGACGGTCTGTTGGGAAACCAAAGTGACGGGCACCGGCAAGGCGCCAGCATTGAGCCGTTGCGCCAGTTGCTTCGCCTCCTCGACCGAAAAATTGCCATTGATGGAAGCCCGGCCGCCAAGAATCGGCTCATTGACTTTGGGGATGGAGATGGCTGAGCCGTCCAGGAAGATTGCCAGCGGCTTGCCGACATTCTTAGTCGTCAAATCAGCGAATAATTGGGCGCCTTCGTTATCGAATTCCAAAGACACTTCCGGCACCATCGAGGTTTGGTCATATTCGACCGTTGCTCTTTTTAAATTTTTTCCTGATAATTGCGTATT
>Ga0265297_10004444_pt1 | contig 22937 bp, 22 predicted proteins | sample Munlanlwell13791_FD_192502 | JGI IMG/M metagenome (GOLD analysis project Ga0265297, IMG submission 192502) | Leachate microbial communities from a municipal landfill in Southern Ontario, Canada - Leachate well 137-91 | ecosystem: Engineered > Solid waste > Landfill > Unclassified | place... | reverse complement strand
TCCCCTCGCCACAGCCTGCTGAGGATGCTCGGATCAGAGCAGATCCGTACCGCGATCTGCTCGTGATGGGAGAGGTGATCGAGAGGGAATCTGATCACCACCTCCTCTGGTGCTACCTCAGCCTCTCTGACGATCAAATGGCTGAGGCTTTCACGGAGCCGGCTGTAGAAATCCGACTCCTTCCGGGGGCTATCAAACAACTCCCCCGGGACCGGAAATCCCGAAACCTCAACAAACACCATTGCAAACCCTCCCTCCGCCGGAAAGCCGGCACCGCGAATGTTAACAGACATCCACAAAATAACACCTAAATATTATTTTATCAATATTTTTGGTTTATTTCTTGGATTATTTATTCAATGTATTTGCCCTAATATCTAATAACTTTATTTATCCCTTGACTTAAAGCATTTTTTTGCTAAAATAGGACTTACTTTAGCAAATAAAAATTTATAAACTAATAATTAGTGTTATGAAAATCACTCCCTTAGGTAATCGTTTTCTTATCCAAGAAGAAAAACTGGAAGAAAAAACCCAGTCTGGCATTGTTTTACCGGATACCGCAGAAAAAGAAAAATCTCAATTTGGAATTATCATAGCTGCAGGCGAAGGAAAATTAGCCAAAGATTCTAATCTTAAAAAGGGCGATAAAGTTTTAATGGATAAATTCGGCCCAATAGAGGTAAGTATTGATGGGAAAGATTATCTGCTCGCTGAATTAAATCATATTTTAGCAAAAATTAATCAATAAAATAAATATTGTTCGAGCTTGTCGAGAACTTTACACTAATGTGACTTCTCGACTCCCTTTGGTCGCTCGAAGAATACGTTTAATAACTAATACAAATTATGGCAAAAGAAATTTATTTAGGTAAAGAGGCTCGTGAAAAATTATTAATTGGTGTTAACAAATTAGCCGATACTGTCCGTTCTACCTTGGGCCCTAAAGGTCGCAATGTAATTTTAGACAAAGGTTTTGGCGCTCCAGAAATTACTAATGATGGTGTTACCATCGCTAAAGAAATAGAGCTATCGGATAAAATGGAAAATATGGGAGCAGAAATTGTGAAACAAGTGGCGGAAAAAACCAATGACACCGCCGGTGATGGCACCACTACCGCTACGGTTTTAACCCAAAGTATTATTCGCAAAGGTTTTGAAAGATTAGAACGAGCCCCTCTTAATCCCATGGGGATTCGCTTGGGCTTAAATGAAGGCGTTAAAGCAATGACCCAAAGTTTAAGCAAATTAGCAACCAAAATTGAAAAAAATCAAGAAGTGGCCCAAGTCGCCACAATTTCTGCTGAAAATGAAGAAATCGGCCAAATCATTGCCGACATTATGCAAGAAGTAGGTGATGACGGTGTAATTACCGTGGAAGAATCGCAGACCACCGGCTTAACTCGCGAGGTGGTAGAAGGCATGCAGTTTGACGAAGGTTATCTTTCTCCTTATATGATTACTGACTCTGCTCGCATGGAAGCTGTTTTAGATAATCCTTCCATTTTAATTTATGACGGTAAAATTTCCAGCTTAGCGGAATTTTTACCGGTTTTAGAAAAAATTGCCCAAAGCGGCAAAAAAGATCTTCTGATTATTGCTGAAGAGGTGGAGGGCGAAGCTCTGGCTACCTTAATTGTTAATAAGCTAAAAGGCGTTTTAAATGCTGTAGTGGTAAAATCCCCGGGCTTTGGTGATAGCCGCAAAGAAATGCTGGCTGATATCGCCATCTTGACCGGCAGTCAAGTAATTTCTGCCGATTTAGGAATGAAATTAGAAAAAGCGGAAATCAATATGTTGGGTGAGGCCAGAAAAGTCGTCATTACTAAAGACAACACCACGATTGTGGAAGGTAAAGGCTCCAAGAAACAAATCGAAAGCCGCATTAATCAAATCAGAACAGAAATTGGCAAAACTGAAAGTGATTTTGACAAAGAAAAATTAGAAGAACGTTTGGCAAAGCTTTCTGGCGGAGTGGGTGTAGTTAAAGTAGGCGCCCCCACTGAAGCGGAAATGAAATATCTAAAAGCTAAAATCGAAGATGCTTTAGCAGCCACCAAAGCAGCTACTGAAGAAGGGATTGTGCCTGGTGGCGGAATAGCTTTGATCTTAGCCAAAAAAGCCTTAGAAAACGTAGCTTCTCCGGAAAAAGCAGCCGAGTTCAAGGGCAGTTTTGACGCCGGTGTGGCTATTTTAGCCGAAGCTTGCGATGAACCCTTAAAACAAATGGTTTATAATGCCGGCCATGATCCCGAAGTAATTGTAAGAGAAATCAAAGAAAAAAACGAGAACAAACAAAGCGATTTTATAGGTTATGATGTCAAAAGTGCCAAAATGACCAATTTAGTTAAAGATGGTATTATTGACCCAGCCAAAGTCGTTCGTTTGGCTTTAGAAAATGCCGTTTCTGCGGCTTCCACGCTCCTAACTACCGAAGCAGCTGTGGCGGAAAAACCCGAAGAAAAAGAAATGGCTCCAGGGATGCCTGATATGGGCGGAATGGGCGGCGGTATGGGAATGTAAAATTGACAGTTATCAGATATCAGTTGCCAGTTATAAGTAAGCTACAAAAAGCTTCGAATAAAAAATCGGGCAATCTGCCCGATTTTTTATTTTTAATCTAATAACTAATATCTAATAACCAACATCTAATTTATGCTATAGCCTTGGCAGTTTCTAGCTCTTCTAAATCACGCACAATAATTCCCCGTTTTTCTATTTTTATAATATCATCTTTACCGAGAATCAAGTAAGCTTTGAGCGGACTTTTGAAAAATGGACGGCTGATATAATAGCGTAATATTTCCCCATTTAATTCGTCAAATATTAAATCTGAAACTTTACCTAGATATTCATTATCTTTGGTATAAACTCTGGCCCCCAAAACTTTAATTTTGTTTTTTTTAATTTCTAATATTTTAGGCAAATCTGATTCATCTAGTAGATTCTCTTCTTTAGATAGAATCACCTCCGTTTCTTTTAAATCAACAATATTTCTTAAAACTAAAAAAGGTTTTTTTAAAAAAGTGTTAAGTTCAAAAACAATGATTTTGCCAAAATGCGGATCAATAATAGCTTCTTTTATTTGACCGATCTTCTTTTGAGTCTGGCTACTCAAAACATCATTATTTAATATTTCTCTCAGGCTTTGCATCTTAGTGCTATTTTAACACAAAAGAGGAAAAATAAAAACTAAAGAAAAAGAAGATAAATTTATTCAATCAAAAATGGCAAAAGACCCATATTACGGGCTCTTTTAATGGCTCTTTTTACTTGCCTGCCATGTTTTGAACAAAGTTTGGAACGACGTCTGGAATTAATTTTACCATTTTCACTTAAATAATGAGATAGTAAATTCGTGTCGGTAAAATCGACTTCGATTATATTCTCTTTGCATAAATAGCATCTTGCTTTAGACATAGTTGTATTAAATTACAAATAGCAAATACCAAAATCCAAACAATACTTAAATTCAAATTTTCTAAAATTTAAACTTTTTGACATTAGAATTTGGAATTTATTTGATATTTGGTGCTTGTAATTTGTGATTTAAAAATCTATATCATCAATATCAATTATTTCGTCCTCATCTTTCTTCTCGGCTTTTTTAGATTTAGGTTCTTCCCCTTTTTCTTCTTTCGGCTCTTCTATTTCTTTTGAAGAATTGTTTTCATAATTAGCATTCTCATTATTGTCGCCTTTGGCACCCAAAAGCAACATATTATCGGCTACAATCTCCGTCGTTTGCCTTTTGGCTCCATCTTGTCCTTCCCAACTACGAGTTTGTAAACGGCCCTCAATTAAAACCGGTTTGCCTTTGGCTAATAATTGCGAACAAAGCTCGGCCAATTTACCCCATGCAACCACGTTATGAAATTCCACTGAATCTTGCAATTCCCCACTTGCATCTTTAAATTTACGGTTAGTAGCCACTCCAAAAGAAGTCACTGATTTGCCTGATGGTGTTGAGCGTAATTCTGGATCACGGGTTACATTTCCAGCCACAATTGCTTTGTTAAATCCTCTCATAATTTATCCTTTGTTAAATTTAAAATTATTTAATAGAGTGAATTTATTCGTTTAATATTTTTTCTAAAGCTTTATCTAGATTTTTTTTGCTTTTACTCTTTTTTATCACTTTCTTTTTTGCTTTTTTCTTTGTCTCTTTCTTTTCTTTGGGCTCATTTTTAGTTTTTGCTTCTATAATCTTCATTTCCTCTTCCTTTATGCGTTTAATCTTTGTGTAGGAAAATTTCACTATTAAAAATCTAATAATCTCTTTTTCCGCTTCTAATTCTTTTTTAAACTCTAAAACTTGATTAACCTCTATAGCAATAAAAAAATTAAGCAAAATGGCCTTATTTTGTTTCTTAATGGCATAAGCCAAATCTACATCTGAAATGTCCACTTGCAAAACTTTACCTTTAAAATTGGCTAATTCCTTAGCAATAAACTTCTGCATTTTTTGGGCACTTTCTTTAACATTAATTAAAACCGCCAATTGATACTCTTGCATTTTTTATAAATTATAAAATTTAACTCCTAAAGACTAACAAAAAAGTCTTTATTTTGCAAGAGAAAAAAATAATTTTTGTTAATGGTGGAAAAAGATAAAAAATTCTGTTATCTTTTAAATAATGCTTGAAGAAAGAATGCAACTAATTTTGGAAAATCCCGATTTTAAATTTTTGAGCGCTTTTAAAAAAAGTGAAGTTTTTTTAGTGGGTGGAGCAGTGAGAGATTTAATTTTAAAAAGGAAAAATAAAGATTTTGATTTTGTTATCATCGATAAAAGCGCCCAAGAAATTGAAACTATTCTTAAAAATTACGGTAAAGTTGAAGCGGTGGAATCACGAGCTTTTGGTGTTTTTAAATTCATGCCCAAAAGATCAAAAAAAATAATTGACATTGCTTTACCCAGAATTGATCGTTGGACCGGATTGGGCTATAAAGATTTAAAAACCCAAACAGGTGTATCTTTAGAAGAAGATCTATCACGTCGTGATTTTACAATCAATGCCTTAGCTCTTAATTTGGAAGGTGAATTAATTGATAAATTTGACGGCATCTCTGATCTTAAAAATAAAATTATTAAAGCAGTCGGTGATGCCAGCGAACGTTTTATGGAAGACCCTTCACGTATTTTGCGTTCCCTTCGTTTTGCCTGCGAACTCAACTTCACAATTGAAGAAAATACTCTTTTGGCCACAAAAGATTTAGCCCAAGAAATTTTTAAACCCCTAAAAAATCAAGAAAGCGAAACTCGGGTAGCCAAAGAAATTATGGCTGGTGAATTTTTAAAAGGCTTTAATGCCAATCCTTCAAAAATGATTGGATTTTTAAATGAGCTAAAGATTCTAAAAGATCTTCTGCCCGAAATTGAAGCGATGAAAAGGGTAGAACAGCCAAAAAATTTTCATTCTGAAGGCGATGTTTTTATCCACTCTATTTTAGCTTTGGAAAAATTACAAGAGTTAGAAGATAATTTAAAAAATAATCCCCAATTCATAAACAGCAATGTTGTCCTTAAACCGACAAGTATTTATGCAAAACTGGGAGTTTTATTCCATGATTTAGGCAAACCCCTATCTTTCATCTCCGCAGAAGAAAGCGGCGATCGTATTCGCTTCACCGGCCATGACATAAAAGGTGCTAAAATACTGAATAAAATTTTTAAGCGCCTACCTTTGAGCATTTTTGCTAAAGACGATAAGCTTCATGTGGATAAAGAAAAATTGGCCTGGTTAATAAAACATCATATGGTTTGCGTGGCGATTGACCCTAATACCATTAGACTCTCCACTTTAGAAAAATATTTCTTTAATCCTGATAATCGCGGTAGCGAACTTTTGGCTTTAAGTTATGCTGATATTTCAGCCACTATTCCGCCTTCAGGCAAACCGGATTTTACATTATTTAATCGCCTGATTAAAAAATTAAATGAAGTCAGTGTTATTATTTATGAAAAACAAAAAGAACAAGCCCTGCCCCACTTATTAGATGGCAATGAAATTATGCGGATTTTGAATTTAAAACCAAGCAAAAAGGTGGGAGAAATAAAAGACGAAATTAGAGATCTGCAACTAGCCGGAAAATTAAAAAGCGAAGAAGAAGCAATTGTTTGGCTAAAAGCCAATAAATTTTGAATTATGAATGAAGAATAATGAATCAATTCCAAAATTGAAGAATTAAAAAATTTATTTAAAATTAATCATTCGAAATTCATTGTTTCTTGCTCTTTTTATTATTCGGATGATATTTTTTGTGGATATCTTTTAAATGCTGATCCGTAACATGAGTATAGCGTTGGGTAGTAGTAATGGAAGAATGGCCCAAAATGGCCTGCACCGAACGCAGATCGGCTCCACCCTGCAAAAGAGCTGTAGCCACGCTGTGACGCAGAGTATGCGGCGTTACCTGCTTAGTAATGCCTGCCTTGGTGGCATAATATTTGATCATTCGCTCTGCCGATCTAGCGCTTAGACGCAAATCAGATTTGCCGCCTTTAGTGTGGATAAATAAAGCCTCATCAATATCGCTGCGTTTAGCTAGATAATCTTTTAAGGCATCCGTAGCTGAATCGGTTAAAAAAACCACCCTGATTTTTCCACCTTTACCCCGAACTGAAAATTCACCTTTTTTTGAATTGACATCTTTGCGGTTTAGGGCTACAAGCTCGCTGATACGCAAACCGGTCGCATATAAAGTTTCCAGCATTGCTCGATCGCGCAAATGACGCAAATTATCAGATGAAGGGATAGCATTAAACAACTCTTGCACTTCACTTTCTTCCAAAAAGTTAACTTCCTTTTCCTCTGTTTTGGGCAATTCTATTTTTTCACTGGATAAACATTTAATATCTCGTTTAGCTAAAAATTTTAAAAATCCTCTCAAAGCAATCAAATGATAACTTTGAGTTTTTAAGCCGATGCTAACACCTTTGTTGTCTTTTTTACGATTCAAATCCAAGCGAAATTTGCGCACTAATTCCAAATCGATTTTAGAAATTTCAATATCGCCACTGAATTTAGCAAAACGATTAAGCCAACGAGAATAATTTTCCAAAGTTTTTTGGCTTTTACCTTGATCAATTTCTAAATATTCGTAAAAGTCGGTTAAAGCTTTTTTCAACTTCATGGTCCAATTTTATTTTTTTATTATTGGATACTTCTTTATTCCTTCCAGTCATCCGAAAAATAACTGCAATCATTATATCACAAAAAGTTCTGCGACACAAAATATACTGGTTTTTTGATTGACCATCTCCCACCTCGTAGGTGGGAGATGGTCAAATTTTTTGACTAAAAAAGAACTTTGGCTTAAAATTTAGTTAATGAAAAGAAACATTTTGGAGAAAGAAGTCTTAAAAACCGTTTTATTTTTTAATCTCCACAATCGGCCACTGAATATTAAGGAAATCCACCAATATTTGAGCATAAAGACGCAAGAAAACCAAGTTTTTTTATCCACTTTAGAATTATGCCGTAAAAATAAATTAATTGAAAAAAATCAGTTTTTTGTGCTCAAAAACTATCAAAATCTTTTTAGAATTTTTAAAAAAAAATTAGAGATTAAACAAAATCTACTCAAGAAAACCAATAAATTCATCTGGTTTATTAAACTTTTCCCTTTTGTGCGAGGAGTATTTTTAGCTAACAGCCTAAGTATGGGTTTACCTGATAAAAACAGCGATATTGATCTGGTGATTATTACTAAAAAAAATCGCTTATGGACTTGCCGTTTCTTTTTAACTGGTGTTTTTTCTATTCTGGGACATAAAAGAATCAAAAATAAAAAAGCGGCCCCTGAAAAATTTTGCTTAAGTTATTTTATAGACTTGGGTTTTGCCAATTTAGAAAAACAAAAAATAAATAATGATCCCTTATTTACCCATTGGTTAGCCACCCTAAAACCGATTATTGGCGGCAAAAGCGTGGAATATTTTTATAGTCAAAATGCCTGGCTTATAAAACATTTTCCTAATTTAAAAATTGATTTAAATAATGATACCAGAATAAAACCCTTAAGCTTATGCGCCTTTATTGTTGAAAAGATAATTACTCTTTTTGGTGAAAAATTAGAAAATTATTTATTCAAGATCCAAAAGAAAAAAATAAAAGCTAAAAATAAAAAAGATACATTACTGGCGCAAAAAAATGTCTGCCGCCTCTTGCAGCCTGATGGTTATAGGACAAAGTTTGCTAAAAAATTTGAAAAAGAATTGAAAAAGTTAATTTATAAAACACAAGGGGCAAAAAACCCGCCCGAACGACTAACATCGTTTGGTCGGACGGGCAATAACCAAATAAAATTCAAATTATAAAAACCAAACAACAGAAAAGAGATCCCTCTCGCCTACGCTTATAAAACTCCCCCCTCTTCGTTATCTTTTACGCTTCAAGCTACGAAGATCAAGAAAACTATGAGGGACAAGACGGCGAGGCGAGTGGCATAACCTCGGGATGACTTGGTGTGTTATTCTTTTATTTTGATCACAATCCGGCGGTTGGGTTCCTCACCTTCACTTTCGGCAATAATATCAGCCTGATCAATTAAAGCCATATGAACCAGGCGGCGCTCATAAGCGCTCATTACAGGTAAAACTTGAGGTTTGCCTTCAGAACGAGCTTTATCGGCAAGTTCAAAAGCCATATTTTCCAAACGTTCTTTTTTAGCCTTTTTATAATCGTTAATATCCAAAACTAAATTTTTACCTTGCTCACCCAATTTTAATTTCAAAAGCCAAGCCAAAGATTTAAGAGTGGTGCCATGATAACCTATTAAAAAACTACTCTCTTGCGTTTCAAAATTGACCCAAAGAACTTCCCCTTCTTCAATAGAAATTTTACCTTCAAAACCAAGGTTGGAAAAAAATTCTTCTATTTCCTTTTGCAATTTACTTTTTGCCATATAATTAAATTTCAAATTAAATTACAAATTTAAAAACGGGTGCATGGATTCCCGCCTGCGCCCGCCTGCGCCCGCCTGCAACGCCTGAAGCGTAGTGATGGCGGGCAGGCGGGAATGACAAAAAAAATAAAATTACTTTTTGCCATGGACTTTATTTATTTTAATTTTGGGACTTTTTTTAATAAAAATATAATATTGGATAATGGAAAAAACATTAGAAGCAAAGAAATATAGCACAATAGCAGCAGGCAAAGAAAAACTAATCAGCACAAAGAAAAAAGGTAAAAAATAAGTGGTAGATTTCTGCATCATCTCCATTTGTTTTTGCTCGGGTGTTTTTTCTTCATTTTTAGCCGGATTAATACTCCGGGCATTCAAATTCATCAGATGACTAAAAAAGAATTGGGAAAAACCAGTTATGTACGGTAATACATAAAAGTCAATTTTTGTCAAGTTTAAAAAACCAAAAGCAATGGGAGAAATCGAATCGGGCCTGGGTAGAAAAGAATAAATTAAAGAAAAAGAATCGGGTGTTAAATAAAGACGAAAAACTTGATAAAGAGCAAAATAAATAGGCATTTGGATTAATAAAGGCAAACAGCCGTCAAAAGGCGAAACCCCTCTATCCCTATAAAGATTCATCATTTCCGCCTGCATTCTTTTGGCGTCCTCTTTATGCTTTGTCTGCAAATGTTTGATGTCTTTTTGCAAATCGGCCATATCTTTTTGAGCGCGCATTTGGCGGTTAAATAAAGGGTAGAGAATCAAACGAATCACAAAAGTAACCACAATTATAGCAGCACCCAAATCATGAAAAGGATGATAAGCTAAAATTAAAATATTATAAATTGGCTGGATAAAGCCATGAAGCCAAATTTGGTGCCACATAAATTATTTTTAAATATTTATATCGGATTTTTATTCTAAAGGATCATACCCCCCTTTGGCAAGTGGGTGGCAACGCAAAATACGTTTTATTCCCAAAAACCAACCTTTAAAAAAACCATATTTATTTATTGCCTGATAAGTGTAATCGCTACAGGTCGGCCGGAAACGACAAACGCCCATAGATAAATTTTTAGCCCAAAAACTATGGTCAAAAGAAAACAGGCGCTGATAAATCTTGATCAAAAACAAACTAATCTTTTTCATTAAAAAAATTGTTTAATTCCTTTTTTAAATTCTCGAAGTCTTCTTTTTTGGCTTTGTTAAAAGTAACCAAGGTCAAATCCCAAAAAGAAGAATTGATTTTTTTGTTTCTGAAAGGAAAACAAATCGCTTTTAGCTTTCTTTTTATTTTGTTACGGTCGGTTGCTTTGGCAATATTTTTAGCTAAAACCAAAAAGCCAAAACGATTGTTCTCTTTCTGTTTAAATTGCATAAAATAAGACATTAAAAAAGGACCGGTTCTTATTTTTTTTCCTTTAAATTTGAGAGCACTAAAAACTTTTTTGTCACGCAGTAAATATTTTTTGGCTAACATTTTAAATACTCACATTCTCGCGGCCTTTTTTGCCACGTCTTTTCAAAACTCGTCTTCCTCCGCTACTTTTTTTACGAATTCTAAAACCATGAGTTTTATTTCTTTTTCTTTTTTTAGGTTGATAAGATCTCTTTACCATAATTAATTATCAATTAATAGATAAATAAACTAAATATTCCGCAATTAATATTAAAAAATAAAAAACATCCTTTATTATTGTAAAAGCTAAAACTGTTTTTGTCAAACCAAAAAAGAACACAAAGGGCAACTTGTGGAAAACAAAATAATTTGTTATATCTTTATATAGAGTAATCTCAAAAAACTGTGGATAATTTATCAACAAGTAAAATTTAAAAAAACAATATTATCTAATACTATTATTCTATCTATGAATAGCACTGAAGAAATTTGGGATGGTGTTTTGGGAGAACTAGAAGTTAATCTTTCGCGACCCAATTTTAATACCTGGTTTAAAGATACTTTCATTTCAAGCATTAAAGATGATAAAAAAGTTATTATTGGCGTACCCAACTCTTTTAGTTTAGAATGGCTACAAAATAAATACGCTGATGAGATTAAAAAGGCTTTGTTAAAATTTTTGCCTAAATTAACCAATATTGATTTTCAAGTTTCTCATATTGACAAATCGCTCAATAAAAAATTGGAAGAAAAAAAAGAGCAAGAAACAAAACTCGCCCACTACCAAATTAGGGAACCACAAAAACTACAAAAAACAAAAAACTTAAATTCTTATTTTACTTTTGATAACTTCATTGTCGGTGATAGCAACAAATTTGCTCATGCAGCGGCATTAGCTGTTGCTAAAAATCCCGGCAAAAGCTATAACCCCTTATTTGTTTACGGTGGTGTGGGTTTAGGCAAAACACACTTAATCCAAGCTATTGCTTGGGAAATAAAAAAAACTTATCCTCATCAAAAAATTCTTTATTTTTCTTTTGAAGAATTCGCTTCTGATTTTATTGATATGGTCAAAAAAGGACAAATGGAAGATTTCAAAAAAAAATATCGGGAAGCGGACGTTTTGCTTATTGATGATATCCAATTTATAAGTGGTAAAGAAAGAACTCAAGATGAATTTTTTCATACTTTTAACACCTTACATCAAGTACAAAAACAAATTGTTTTAACAAGTGATCGTCCCCCCAAATCAATTCCCCTTTTAGAGGAAAGATTACGTTCACGTTTTGAATGGGGAATGATTGTGGATATTTCCGCTCCGGACTTAGAAACAAGAATTGCTATTTTACAACATAAATCAGAAGAAAAAAATTTAAAAATAAATGATGATATTTTAGATTTTATTGCTCATCAAGTTCAACATAATATAAGAGAATTGGAGGGAGCCTTAAATAAAATTGAAGCTTATTTAAGTTTAACCGGTGAAGAAATCAATATTAATCAAGTCAAAAAAATGTTAGATGGTTTAATAAAATCAAAAAAAAATGTTGATCCTAAAAGGATATTAGAAACTGTTTGTAATTATTATCAAATAGAAAAAAAAGATTTATTAAGCCAAAAAAGAGAACAAAAAATTGCCCTACCCAGACAAGTTATAATGTATTTTTTACGTTACGAGTTTAATCTTTCTTTTCCTAAAATCGCCGAAATATTAAATCGAAAAGATCATACCACTATCATTTATGGCTGTGGAAAAATTGAAAAAGAAATAATCAATAATTCACTGCTTAAGAGAGACCTTGACGCTATTAAACAGCAATTTATTGTTTATTAATAGTTGTGGAAAAAAAAGAAGTAAAACTATGTGCAAAACAATTGAAAACTCAGAGCAAAAAACTAAAAACTTAAGAAACAGAAACTTATCCTTTATTTATACACAGGCTTTACACAGGCTCACAAATCCGTTAACTCACTAATCCACAACGCTTATTACTATTAAAAGATATAAATATAATAATACAACTATGAAATTAACCGTATTAACTCAAAATTTAAAAAGGGGGCTAGAATTAGCTGGATTTAGTATTTTGTCTTCTGGCAGTTTACCAATCCTTTCTTGTGTTTTATTAAAAGCAAAAAAAAATGGTTTAGAAATAATAAGCACTAATTTGGAATTGGGCATCACTATTAAAATTCGTGCCAAAGTAGACAAGGAAGGCGAGGTAGTATTACCATTTAAGATTTTATCTGAATTTGTAAATAATATTGGTGATGAAAAGATCAATTTGACTAAAAAAGATGAAGGAGTTGATTTATCCACAAATCATTATAAGGCACAAATTTTAGGTGTTAACCCAGAAGAGTTTCCTCTTTTACCTAAGATTGATGATTATAAAGAAATTAAAGTGAATAAAAACGATTTTTCTTTGGGGGCACAAAAAGTTATTATTGCTCCCAGTATTGATGAAACTAGACCGGTATTGGCAGGAGTTTTGTTTTGGTTAAAAGATAATGAACTACGTTTGGTTGGCACTGACAGTTTTCGTTTGGCAGAACTTAAAATAGAGCAGGAAAACACAAAACAAGGAGAGACAAAGGTTATTTTGCCTTTGAAAATGGTGCAGATTTTATTAAGAATTTTAAGTAAGAGTTTGGGTGAAGAATTTATAATGCAAATTAGTGAAAACCAAATTCGTTTTTTAATTGATGATTGTGAAATAGTGGGGAGATTAATAGAAGGAGAGTATCCTAATTATGAGCAAATTATTCCGGAAACTTATAAAACCAGATTATATTTAGAAAAAGAAGAATTAAATAAGGCTTTAAAAATATTAACTTCTTTTTCTCAAGAAACGAATAAGGAAATCGAGATTGAAATTAAAAAGAACGAAATAGAAATTACCGCCCATTCGCCTCAAATTGGTTCAAATAATGCCATTTTGGAAGGTAAGATTGAAGGTAACCCAATAAAAATTAAATTTAATGGTAATTATATTTCTGAAGGCCTGGGAGTAATTAGTGAAAGCAAAATCATTTTTGATTTAACCGGTGAATTGAGCGCAGCAGTTATAAGGGGAGAAAATAATGAAAAATTTACTTATTTGGTAATGCCTTTAAAAGAGGATTAATGAAGCTATCCTTAAATAATTTTCGTAATTTTAAAAAAAAGACAATTGAGCTTGATCAGTTTCCTTTGTTTATTTTTGGTTCTAATGGTAGCGGAAAAACCAGTATTTTAGAAGCAATTTATTATTTGTCTACCTCCAAATCTTTTCGTACTAATAAAAAAAACAATTTAATTGAATTTAATTCTTCAACTGCTGCTTTAGGTTTAGATTTTAATAAATTTAAATTGCAAATAAAATTAGATAAAAAAGAAAATAACATTTATTTTTTTAATCAAAAAAAAGTGCCTCGTTATAAATTTATTAATCAGTTTTTAACCCAAATTTTTTGGTGGGGTGATTTCAAATTGGCTTATGGAGAACCAAGCGAGAGAAGAAAATTTTTGAATCTTTTGGGCTTGCAAATATCAGCTAAACATTTGCAGTATTTATCTTTGTATAAAAAAATTTTAGCAGAGAGAAGTTTTGCTTTGAAGAAAAGAGATTTAGACCTTCTTGATATCTGGGATAGAAAAATTTCTGTGGTTGCTGAAAATATATATTTCATTCGCAAAAAAACCTTAGAATTGTTGAATAAAGACTTAATAGACAATCTTGGTAAAATTAAAAAAGATTTTTCTAATCCGAAAGTTTTGTATAGGGGGGAGTTCTTAAACAAAAATAATTTTTATAATAAACTTTTGCGCTCGCGGAAAAATGATTTAATTGATTTAAAAACTCGTTTTGGGCCTCATCGAGATGATCTGGAATTTTGTTGGCAAAACGAAAGTTTGGCTAATTTTTCTCAAGGAGAGGTAAAGAGTTATTTATTATCTCTTTGTTTCAATTTTTTATTTAATTTAGGGGACAAGCAAAAATATTTTTTGATTGATGATGTTTTGGCTGAAATTGATCCGAAAGTGATTTCTCAACTTATTAACTTGAGTTGTCAAAAGAATATTTCTTTAATTTTAACTCATCAAAAAAAACCAGGCTTTAAATTTTCAGGTAAAATAATTAAAGTTTAATTTATGGATATTAATTCTGACATTTTAGGGCGCGTGATAAAAAATATCAGTAGCGAGCCAGAGGCTTTTTTGATTTGTAATCAGATAGATAAATTAATCAGCGGGAAGAAATTGCAAGGTAATATTTGGCCGATTAGCTACAAGAAAGGTAATTTGACTTTAGGAGTAATTGATGGCTTTTTCATTTCTCTGTTTCGTGTTGGCGAAAAAAAGTTTTTAGAAGATTTAAATGCAAAAATTAAACCTTATAAAGTGAAAAAGATATTTTACCGTTTTAGTTTTAAAAACAACGAGCAGAAGGAATCTGAAATGTAATCAATAACCCATATGAATATGATCCCACATAGTGGGGGAAGTAAACATTCCTTTATCGCCACGATCATTTATGGGGCCATATTTTTCACTTAAAATATCATTTAGCCCGGCAGTTGCTTCGCCGTTATCATCTAACCCGGAGAAATAGTATAAATCTTGATCGCGGAGAGTAATTATTTTTGTTGGTGTGGGATCTGTATTTATAATCTCTGTTAGCGTAGTACGAATTTGCTTTTGGGCAGTTGCCTGGGGATTTTCGCAGCTAACTTTACCAATGCCTAAAATACTACTTAAAACATTTAAGGCTGTGGTTGCACAAGCAAAAGCATTTCCGCCGGCGCATTGGACAGCGCCAACCACCATTGTAGAAAATCCGGGGATGCCTAAAGCGCCGTCAATAGCATTAGTGATACCTAATTTGGAAGCAAAAAACATTTGGGTATCTAATCCGGAAGGGTTAGACAAGGCATAATTCCATTGCTGTAGATCTGATATTGGGATTCCGGTTTTGTCTTGTAAAAAAGCAGCACTTCCCAAGGAAAAAGACCCGATATCTTTAGTTTCGCTAAAAGTTTTTAAATCAGAAAGGACATTTTGAAGTTGTTGGGCTTTGTCAATATATTTATCAATACCCGGGATAGAGGCAACAAAGTTCTGGACATTTAAATTTTGCAAATCAAAATCTTCGCTTAAAACCAAATCATTAATAAGCGATCCCGGGATGCCAGCTTTGTTGCTGACATAATCAACAAGCAGTCTATTTTTTTGTGCTTGTGTGCCAGTGGATAAAATTTCACTTGTGCCAATTGGCACAGTGGGATCCTGTGATATCAAATAAGAATCAGATAAAGAATAACCGGTTTGTTTTAGCGCCCGTTCTTTATTCTCCGCTTGTTTTTCTTGATAGGATTTAAGAGCTGATTGATTATTTGGATCTGGTTTTTGCAGATTTGAATCGCCAAAGAACATTTCTTTGATTTGATCATAACCGATTCCTTCTGTTCCTAAATTTATCCTGATTTGCTGATTAATTTTTGCCGCCCCGATTATTTTAACGGCAGCTTGTAAATCGTTATTAATAAAATATTGGGTATCACTATCGGGGATATCTAAACTTGAGGCGATATAGGATTTCAAGATATTGTTGTCTTGGCCATAAAAATAATTAGTATAAGCTGTTTTTAGGGCATCATATTGATCTTGGTTAGAAGCAATATTCTGAACAATTTTATCAACTGCTATATTTCTTAAATTTTCAATTTGTGAATCGTAATCACCTCCTGAGTTGAAAAGGCTATAAATAATTGTAGGTGGTATCTTAAAGGTAGCCCCCAGTTTTGCTTGAGCCACATCAAACAAAAAAGCATTTATGGAAGTCGAGTCATTATTGTTGATACCATTGACTAAATCTTGGATATTAACAACAGATCCTTCGGGTAGTCCTAGGGCAGAAGTTGCTTCTTGATTAGCTAAAGGTAAAAGAGCGCTGTTTTGCCAGCTGTTTTTTAACCAATTGTCAAAATCAATTTGTCCGCTTAATAAGGAAAAAGTAGTGCCTGGAGTAAGGCCAAGGCGTTGGTCGGCTGTTTCTGAAAGTATGGTTTGGGCAGCGCTTTGATTTTTATTGTTATGAAAATCCTGAATAATACTTTTTAAGCTTTCTCCACTTAATCCAAAAAAAGCCGCTAAATTATCCGGTATAACCAAGCCTTGGTCTTCACTTTCTCCCACTATTGTATTTAAAAAATCATCAAAATTTTTGATATCAATTTGCAATTTACCGTTTTGGTCCAAACTGCCAATCTCGATACCATAATCTGAAAGCCAATTAACTGCGGCGATTTGCCCAAAAGTTTCTGGATTTTTGTACCAATCATCAGGGAAAATGCTTTTGTCTATGCCCCAAGGATTAACACCCAAAGCTTGTAAAGCTTCAAAGCCAGCTAGTTCTCCCATTACATCAGTCACTTTAACATTAGGTAAAAATAATTTTTCTAAAGTGTTGGGGGGCAGAGTTGCTTCTCTTGAAACAAGATTTAAACCAAGAAGTGGCAGTACAAACGAAAAATCGCCGTTGGTTATTCTGTTTTCTTCAAAAATTCCCGGTAATTCAGTTCTGATTTCCAAATTATCTAAAAGGATGGAATTTATATATTGGCGCAAAAGAGAAGTTATTTTTTCATTTTTTGCACTGTCAGCTTTAATCTCAGCTAAATCAGTTAAGCTAATTTGGTTTTTGCCAACGGCTTTTTTGAAGTCGTTGCCTAAATCACTGTTTAGTTCTAAACCCATATCTTTTTTACTAATTATAGAATCTCCCACTTTTTTAAAATAATTATTGGGGTCTTTGATTATTTCATAAGCCGGGCAAGTTGATTCATTGTTATTAGCACAAAGGTCAAAAGCTAATTCAGGAGAAAGAGGGGCTTTTTGAAAAAAATAATCGCTGTCCTCAAAGGCTTGATTAATATCGTCAAGATTTAGGGTTTTGGCTAAGATATAACGGCCGGCCTTTTTTTGATAGTCGGGATTATTTAAATCACCTTCTGGTAACCCGAGCCAATTATTTCTAGCGTTTGGGTCGTCTGGTTTTATAAAAGATTCCTTAAATTTATTGCCGATATTTTGTTCTAATGACTCTAAGTTTTGTTTCTTTTGAAGTTGTTTTAACTCATCTTCGTTTAACTGCCATAAATTTTGATAATAAGTATTAGAGCGCGAAATGGCGGAAAAAACTTTATCTTTAGCCGGGTTTTTGCCAAAACTTTTTTCTAAAATACCTTTACCTAAATCTTGGTTAGAGGTAAAATCATTTGTGCTTGTTCCTTGTAAGCCCAATGTTTGGCGCATATAAGCTTTAAAAACGTTCATTAATATTTCATTCCAATTGGAACCAGAAAGAGAGCCTTGGGCAAGATTAAGATTTACCTCAACAGTGCCACGATCGATTGACTTGGTGTCATTTGAATATAAAAAGGCAGAAACCGCTCCAATGGGCAAATTGGTTTTTTGGGCAATTAAACTAGCTAAAATTTTATCTTCGGAAAAAGGCGTGCTGTTATCCCAAAAATTTTCATCAATATTGAGCTCTTCTCTAATTGTTTGTTGTCCTAAATATTCAAAAATGCTATAAAAATTACGGCTACCAGAAATATCTATTTCGCCGATTGATTCTTGTAAAGATGACAAGGCATAGGGGATAGTTAAGGCGGCATAGTTTTTACTTTTATCAATACTCGGATTTTGCGGTCCGCCGCCTTGGTAAGAAACATAACAAGGATACCAAGTGGTTTCTGAACCGGTTAATCCTTTTTTCTTACATTTATAATTGCCTACTACAGTGATGTCTAAGGCTTGACCAAAATGATGAGCAGAAACAAATTTTTGGTCTTCATCGAGTGGGGTTTCTCTTTTATCATAGGGGTCGGCTTTATAAATTTGTGCAATTTTAAAAGTTGTCCATCGGCCAGGATCAGTTTTTTGCTGATCCAGCGAGAAATCAACTAGTTTTTTCAAAACTAAAATTATCCGTTTATCCACTTGTCCGGTTTTAATCATATTAAGGTCAAAAGGATTGATCTGCAAAATTGGCGAGTCAATATTTAGGTATTTGCTATAATCAGTTTCAATTTCATTAATTTCGCTTTGGGCATCTTTGATTTTTGTTTTATCGGAATTAGATTGAGCTAAGGAATTAATTAAATTTTTATTTTCGGTGATTTTTTCTTTAATATAATCTTGTTTTTTGGGTAAGCTATAAAGAAGAGTGTTTTTATTAGTTTTTAATTTGTCCATATCTTGAACTAAATCTTCTTGGGCAAAAACATTTTTAGCGTTTAGGAAATTATTATTGGCAATCGCCTCGTTTTCAATTCCTTCTAAAACATCTTGGGTTTCTAAGCCAATTGCTTTTGCCAATAAGCCAGCGTCCTTATTTTGAGAAGCAGCCGTTACGATACCTGCGTTTTTACTGTCAGCCTGGGTGTTATAATCAGGATATTCTGGCGGTGTGCGACCGGCATTTTTTAAAACTGAAGAAATCAAAATTATCAAAATAACAATGGCTACAATGCCTAAAATAATAGAAAGAGCAATTAAAATATATGGTAAAATTGGCGCCGCTGTCGCTCCAGCTACGGCTGCTCCTTCTGCTGCTCCAGCACCTGCAGTTGCTGCGGCAGTTTCTGCCCCTGCGGTGGCTGTTGCTCCTTCTGCTGCTCCGCTAGCTCCAGTTACGGCTGCTTCACTTTCAGCAGTGCCCATCTCTTTGGCCCCTTCTCCTAAATCAGCCGCTTCTCCTTGAGGTGCTTTTTCTAATTCTTGTTCTGGCTTTTGTGTTTCTTCTGGCTCGGGTTTTTCCTTTTCGCTTTCTTCTTCTTTCTTTTTTTCTTCTTGGTCATCATCTAAAACAATGATTTGTATTTTGCCGGTTTGTTCACTTTCTTTGCCAACAGCTGTGATTTCTGCCCTACCTTTGGAAACGCCGGAAACAATTGCGCCTTTTCCATTACCAGCCACATAGGCCACAGTGCTATTTGAGCTTTGCCAATCGTAGTCAAAATCTTCTCCCCGGGCTTCTAAATTGGCACTGGAGCCTTTTTTAATTTGGTTAGGACCAATTATCTTTATTGGTCCTTTTTCTTCTTGTTCTTCTGATTCTATTGTTTCGTTTTGCGGCAATTCTTCTGGTGGTTCTTCTTCTTTTGATTCAACCTCAACCTCTTCGGTTTGGGGTTGTTCAACCACTGGTTTCTCTTTGCGCTTAATGCGTTTTTTTATCTTTTGTAAAAAACTGATTTTGGCAATCTCTTCTTCGCCTTCTTTTTTGCTAAAATTCGCTTCTTGTGATTTTTCAACTTTTTCTACTTGAGATTGATTTTGCAAATCTTTTTCTACTTTTTTGGGATCAAATGGATTTTTATCATCAATCATAATCATTTATAAATTTATTGGTATATAATAAAGCCCGTTATTGATTATAACAAAAAGCTGTTTATTATTTTCACTAAAATAAATTTTATCAGGAATTCTATTGGTTAAATATTCAAAACTAAAATTAGTTTCTTTGTCTGGCAAGGAAATTTTTTGAAGCTGCCAATATTTTTGCGAACTTGCTAAATTATTTTTGTCCTGTAAAATTACAAAATCATTGCCGCCTAAAAAATTAATCCAATCAAAATTGGCATAAAATTCTTCACTATCAAATTCTCTATTTTTGATATTAAATAAAGAATATTTTTCAGTACTTAAGTTTTCCGGATTGGCTTGATTAACACCTAATAATAAATTATTATCATCAATTAAAAATAGATGCTTGATATTGCCATTTGTGGTAAGGGCAATTAAACTGCGACTGGGATCAGTGAGATTGATTTGGTATACATTTTTATTACCCAAAATATAAGCGTAAATCTCCTGGCTATCAATTGCGATTTCGCTTTTAGCAAAAGACATATTGGTTAGCAGTCTTGTTTTTTCTTGAGCATCATTATTAGCTTTAGCCAAATAGCCGTTATTATCACTGCCGCCTACGTAAAAAAAATGATCTGTAGATTCTCCCCAGGCCACAGAATAAATATCCACTCCCCATAAAGTGGCTGATTGTTTAGTGATATCATAATGGTGAAAATCATAATAAAAAGTGGCAATTTGGCCATCGGCAATGGAGTTATTTTCAAATAAAGTTTCTGCAAAAACAGCTTTTTCATAACGCAACCAAACAATCGCTCCATTGCCTGATTCATTCCATTTTAATTTAAAAAGATTTTTAAAAATTGATGGGGTGATTTGTGCCTTGGTTTTATTTTGTAAATCATATTTAAAAAAGGCAGTAGAATCTTGTTTAAAATAGAGAAAAGAGGTTTTATTGTTTTCATTAATCAAAATACCATCGTTTGCTTTATCAACTGCTTTTAATTGGGGCGCTTTTTTTAAAGTATATTGCAAAGCAGTGGTTTTAAACCAAGATTGTTTGAAATTAATATTTTGTGGCCTATATCCAATTTTTTCTAAACGCAAAGAGTGTTCACCAGGACGCGCCCAAAAATTAAAGTTTTGCGCCTCGCCTTTGTTTTGTCCGTCAAAAATTAGTTGTGCTTTAGGATTAACACTAACTTTTACGGGCAAGCGGAAAAATAAAATGAGTGCCCCCAAAAAAATAATGAATATTGCTAAAACAATAAAAACTTTAATTAATTTGGGATTATGCAAAAACGGCTGTTTTGGCTGCTTATTAATTTGATTAACCTGATTGGGTAAATTGCTCATAGGTTGCGGGGCATTATTCTGACTGGTTGGTACTTGGCTATTATTTAAATTTTTATTATCATTGTTTTTAATGGGATTTCTCCCGCCTGCATCAGCTGTGCTGAAAGCACTGCGGGCGGGCACTTCGTTCGAAATGACAGAAGGAGGTGTCGTCCCGACTTCGCCGACAGGCGAGGAGGGATCTTTGACTTCTTTTGGATTAAAGTTATTAAAAATCGGTTGGTTATTTTGAGAGGTGTTTTGTGATCCATTGCCTGTCATCCCGAGTCCCAGCGAGGGATCTCCGTTTTTGTTTTGTTGATCTTGTTTTGGGTCTAATTGATTGTTTTGATTGGGCATAATTTTTAATTACAATTTTTTGGCCGGGCCAGAGCCTTGATGCTTTTTATCGTTCTTTTGTTTCTGTCTACATCATCTCCACTGGTATTTCCTTCAATCGTGTAAATCCAATCTCCATCTATTGATTCTACAATACCTACATGGGTACGAGAATTAGCGCTTGCTGAATATACCCCAAAGATGTCGCCAGGTTGAGGATTTAATATTTCTTCTTCATAAGTTCTTCTAATAATTTTTAGTTTATCACTATGATTATATAATAAACCAGGACTTGAAGGATCAACGGAATTTAAATAACCTTCTTGTTTGTAAACCCAGCTTGTGAAAGCTGCACGCCACTGGGCCTTTTCATAATTAAGATATTTGGAATGATTTTCTTTTTCTGGTTTATAACCTAATTCTGCTTTAGCCCTAGCTACAATTTTTGCTCCGCAAGTATTGGCAGTGGTTGAACAAATTCTTTTAACAAAAGAGTCTACATTTTTTGACGGATATGTTTTAGGGTCAAACCAATAAACTTTGACATCAACGTTTTTTGTCCCCCATTTTTTGCAAGATTCTTTGCCCCAACCGACAAAAATATCTATGTGATCATAGGGTGTGGCTGGCCACTTGCCATTTCTAATTCCTGCTTTTTGAATTGCTGCTCCATGGTCCACGGCAACTCCGGTGCCATAGCCCGGAATCTCAAAAGTCGTGCCCCAAGGATAATCTGGTTTATCGCCTTGAATATTAGGATTACTTTTATTAAATGGTGGCACAGCTACAGCCCCCAAAGCTAAACGCATTCCAGCTGCAGCATACGGACTGCCTTCCATTGTTTTATTGGTGCCGGTTGTTTCTGGACAATAAGGAGTAATATAAAATTTTCTTGTTTCAACTCTAACCGCTTGGCTTTTGTCTGGGCCTTGAATTTTACAATCGTCAGAGAAGTTGTCATCAAATTCTGATCCCGACAAGGAATTGTTTCCAAATCCCCCGGTAGCCAATTGTTTCACAGCCATAGACATTACTGTGCCTAAAGCAAAAGGCCAGATTAGGGCTAAAAGTAAAGTTAAGCTTGCTAAAAATGCTACCGTCCACAAAATCCATTTTTGTTTGCTACCCAAAACTTTTTTGCCAATCGTTTTGGCTGCCCCGGCCACAGTGGGATTTTTTGCTATGTCTATAATATCTTTTGGGTTAAATTCTGCCATAATTAGGAATTTAAGGGAAAAGCTTTATCAATTGCAGGAAGGTTAAACCTTTTTTGTTAATATAAAATTGAAAATGTAAATGTGGGCTTCCCCTGAAATCAACACACTGGGTCCATTTGGTAAGAGTACATTTTGGAGCGATCATCCCAATAGCTTGTCCTTTTTTGACTGATGATCCTTGTCGCATGCCGGTGGCAAAAGTAATATGGGCATAAACGGCGCCATTTTTACCATCATTGCTTTTTAGCCAAAGAACACCACCACCTCGACCATAGGATGATAGATGCATTGATTTTGCTTTGACAATTACTCCATCGAATGAAGCATAAACTGTGATTTTGGTTGGGTTACTAAAATTATAATCCGCAGCACCATT
>Ga0265297_10004443_pt1 | contig 22938 bp, 30 predicted proteins | sample Munlanlwell13791_FD_192502 | JGI IMG/M metagenome (GOLD analysis project Ga0265297, IMG submission 192502) | Leachate microbial communities from a municipal landfill in Southern Ontario, Canada - Leachate well 137-91 | ecosystem: Engineered > Solid waste > Landfill > Unclassified | place... | reverse complement strand
GGAAGTCTCGGTTATAGATTTAGACTTGGAGCACGAAAAAGCACTCAATCTGGCTTTAAACAAGGTGAGCGGAGTTTGGGATAAGGGCAAGCTTGCTGCACTTTTAGATGAATTAACAAAAGTGCCAAATTTTAATGTAGCTGTTACCGGCTTTAACATTACGGAAGTTGGTCAGCTTTTTGATCGCTATGGAGAACAGAAAGATGCTGATAACTATGATTTCCAGTCAGCACTTGAAAGTATCACGGAACCTAAAACTAAACGCGGAGATATCCTTGAGCTTGGTAACCATCGCATTCTCTGTGGTGATTCTACTTTGCCGGATGATGTAAAGCGCTTAATGGCTGGAGAAAAGGCAAGGCTTATCAATATTGACCCTCCGTATAATATTGCCTATCTTGGGGGCAATAGACCTAATCCTAAAACCGCACGACCTAAACGTTCTCGCAACTGGAGCCGAATCTATTTTGATAATTTAAGCCAGGAAGATTATGAAAATTTTATCAAAAAATTGTTTGCCAATATGGACGGCATACTTGAACCAGGTTCTTCCTTTTATATTTGGAACGGACATAACCAATTTGCGCCTATGCATCGCATGCTCAAAGATCTCAACTATCATATCGGTTGTGTCCTTACGTGGGCAAAACCTAATTTTGCCATTTCATACGGCGACTACCATCAACAGACGGAATTTTGCCTCTATGGCTGGAAACAGGGTAAAAACCATCGTTGGTTTGGCGGTGTTAGCGAGAGTACTCTCTGGGAAGTTAAGCGCGATCCGACATCTCAATGCGTCCATCCTACTCAAAAACCTTGCGAACTTGCAGCAAGAGCTATCCGTAACAGCAGTCAGCGCGGCGACATTGTGATAGATTTCTGTTTAGGCAGTGGTTCAACTCTTATCGCGTCAGAATCACTCTCGCGCCGCTGTTTTGGAATCGAAATTGATTCGCGCTATTGCGACGCGATTGCCATGCGATACATTAATTTTGTCGGCGCCGGAAAAGTTTCAAAAAGTTTACGTGAAAAATATCTTCCGGAGGTAAAACATGGAAAATAACCAAGATTTACCTGAAGAAAAATCGGTTCTGTCGTTGATACAAGAGATAAACGATGGAATGCTGAATCCCAAGACGCTTACTCAAGAGCTGCGACAGGATTGCGTTGAGGCATTGTTATTTGAGGGATATACGGAAATACAGATAGCACAAATCCTTCAAAGGTCGGAAAAAACGATTTACAGAGATGTCCAGGCAATCCGCGAAAGGAATTCGTTGGTCCCGAATATTAAATTTATAACACAATTTATCGGCAGCCTTGTTAAAAAAGGTTTAGCTCATCACGACTATTTGGTACGTTTAAGCAATGGTAATAGTGTTTCTGACGCTGATAAGATTCATGCTAGAACCGCAGCCTGGAATATTCTTAATGAATTAAGCGAGAGGTTGCAGACTATTGCTTATCTACCGTTGAAGCCTAAAGAGATTACCGGCGATATTTATTATCACCAGGAGGATGATGAGGCAAAAACATACATACAGTTAAAAGACGAATTGGAAAATATTAAAAGAATAGCCAAAGAAGGAGGTGCGTTAGATGAAGAAACAGAAAGAAAATTGCAGCAATTAGAAAATAGAATAGAAAAAGCAGAAATTTTAGACGAAATTGTCGACCTTAAAAAAAATACGCAGAATGATAACGGAGAAACAAAGGAGGAAGAACATGAGTAGAGATAATATTTTTAACGATATACACCTAATTCGCAGAAAGTTGGGCGAAAAATCAATTAAAGCATTCGCAGAGTTATTCTTTCCTCACTATCTAAGCAAGAAATCCTGCTTATTTCACGAAGAGCTTTACAAGATGCTTGAAGAGATGAGCGAGAAAAGAGGAGAACGTCTTGCTGTTGCTGCGCCGCGCGCTTCCGCAAAAAGTTCAATCGTAAGCCTGATATATGTTATACGGAGTATAGCTTACAAAAAGGAAAACTATATCATGCTCTTGTCGGACACCCGTGAACAGGCAGAGGCATTTCTGTCGCATATCAAAGACGAACTGGAAACAAATGAAAGGCTAATCGAAAGTTTCCCGGAGATTTGCGAAACGGGCCAAAAACCGATGCCTCCACGCTGGACAAGAAACGAAATCGTAACCCGTAACGGCATAAAGTTAACGGTTTTAGGCAGCGGACAAAAAATTCGTGGACGTCGAAGCAAAGAAGCAAGGCCATCGCTTATAATTCTTGATGACATTGAAAACGATGAGAACACGCAGTCTGAAGAGTCAAGGGAGAAGCTTTTCAGCTGGTTTAGCAAGGCGGTTTTAAAGGCCGGCTCAGGTGCAACTAACGTCGTAGTGATAGGAACGATACAGCATTACGACTCGCTTTTAGCCAAACTCGTCAATGAAGACGGTATGCCTGGCTGGACAAAGAAAAAATACAAATCCGTTATTCAGTGGGCTACAAGAATAGATCTTTGGCAGAGATGGAAACTGATTTTTAACAACCGGGAACCGTACAGCGGCAAAATGGGTAAAGAAGCCGCTCTTGCCTTTTATTTTGCCAACAAGGATGCGATGCTTGAAGGGGCCGAGGTCTTATGGAAAGAAAAGGAGGATTATTATTCGCTCATGGTCATGCGTGAATCAGAGCTTGAGGGAAGTTTTGACTCGGAAAAGCAGAACGAACCGGTCAGTTACGAAAGGAGTCTGTTTAATCCGGCAGAGTTTCGTTACTATAACGATATGTACCGTTCTACGGAAGAACTACTGCAATGGATGGGGGATAACGCCGATATTATGGGCTCTTGCGATCCGGCTACGGGAGAGTTTACCAATAAAGGGGATTATACCGCGATTACCATCGCAGCAAGAGACAGAAGAGACGGAATAGTATATATAATTGAATCCGATATCGCACGTAGAACCCCGGCTAACACAGTGGAAACTATTATTGCCTATTGCAAACGATACAAGATTAAAAAATTTGCTGCTGAAGCGAATTATTTCCAAACTGTCCTGGTTCAAGATTTGGAAAAGCGCGTAAGAAAAGAAGGATTGTATCAAACGGAAATAATTGCGATTAAAAATAGCATAAACAAGAGGGAGCGGATACAATCACTGCACCCGCTAATTAAAAACGGTACCATCGTTTTTAACAAATTTCACCAGCAGCTTCTTGATCAGTTTCGATATTTTCCTAAGGGTCGCTATGATGATGCCCCAGATGCTGTACACCTTCTTATGGAAATATGTTGCTTGCCAATCAATGAATTTATGCATTGGTTTGCAGGTGACCCAGAACCGTGGCGAGATCCGAACAAACTAGTACGGCTTGGAGAATATGGACGCAGATTTCACGGATAATTAATTGCTTGGTAGTTTATGCAAAACGCCACGGTTACTGACCGTGGCGTCTTTCTTTAGGTATTATTTACGCTATTTAGTAAAAAAGCTTAAATCTTTTTTATAGATTTTTGCGAATTCTTTAAGCTGGATAAGATCTATCCTTCTTTGACCGGCTTCAATTTTTGAAATGTAAGATTGTGTTTTGCCAAGCAGTTTGGCAGCATCTTCCTGTCTGAGGCCACGCTCTTCACGAGCCTCGATTAGCTTTCTTACGAGTTTTTTGTGTTCGTTAGTATAAATGCTTTTACTCATAAATTGACTTATATTACTGATATGGTATATTGCGTAATGGAATATGCCAAAATGGAATATTGACAATATTGTACTGATCAACCGACCTTGCTTTTTACTTCTTTATATGGCAATGATTGGTATGAGCATGATATGCCTTTGCTTATCACCATGGTTTCTATATCTACAAAAGGAAGAGGTTTATGAATAAACATGCATTAGCGCAGATAAAAAGAAATTTTGAGAATATTTTTAAGATTTTAAGAAAATCCGGACTTTCCGATAGTTCTCTCCGGCATAGATATGCGGAATACTTCGTGGCGTATATACTGGCTTCAAGGGGACATAAAGTTCATCTTTTAAATAAAAGAGAAGATGCAGGATGCGATTTATGCTTGGCTGATAGAAATATTCGGATAGAAGTTAAATCTGGAAAATGCGATAAAGATAATTGGGCCTTTGCATCATTTGGAGAAGGTAACCAGATAAAAAGCAAAAAATTCGATTACTGTGTTTTCGTTATATTTAATGAAAAAAAAGAAGGTAAAATTAATGATATCTTCATTTTTACAATAAACGAATTAAAAGAAGTGACCAAAGCGCGGAAAGGCATAGCCTCTCACATAGAAACAAATCCATGCCTGCTATTGTATGCTCCAAGCATTAATGAATATAACAAATATATTAAGGCCTATAAGTCGCAAGTATTAGATATTGAACAAGATTTAAATAGCAGACCTAACAAGTATAGGCAAAAATGGGGCAAGATAAAGTCACTGCGAGATAGATAATCTTACTAAAAATCACATCATTAGCATACCTACGTCGGAAGCTTTTCCTCTCAGTATTTCTAGTAGATAGAAGAAATTAGATCAATTTAATAATTTTGACTTATAGCGTTTCTCGCGGTATATTTACCGTAAATACGCGATATGAAGAAACAGTCATTACCTTTTCTTTCCAAAAGCAAGTATCTAAATGGCCTGCAATGTGAAAAGCTATTATGGTATGCATATAACGATAAAGATGTATTCCCGCCCATAGACCCTGCGCTACAAGCTCGATTTGATGATGGAAAATTAGTAGGTGAATATGCCTGGAAATTATTCCCTGGAGGAATTAAGCTGGAGCGAGTACTATCGCCTGAAGGGCATCATAATAAATCTCTCCAAGCGCTTACCCTGCATAAACCGCTATTTGAAGCCGGTTTCATATCAGAACGTACTTATGCATTGGCGGATATTCTTATGCCTGGTGATAGGGGAATGTGGGATCTCTACGAAGTAAAAAGTGCTACAAGCGTTAAAGATGAATATTATCACGATTTGGCATTCCAGAAACTAACATATGATAAAGCTGGATTAAAAATAAGCAAATGTTTTGTTGTCTATATAAATAATGACTACGTTAAACGTGGGGAAATTGATCCAAAAAAATTATTTGAAATTAAAGAAGTAACCCAGACTGCCGCAGATTTGAAAGATACTACTCAAAACAATATCAACCATATGCTTGATGTAATATCTTTAAACCATTCACCGGATAAAAAAATAGGGCCTCATTGCAATACTCCTTACGATTGTCCTTTGAAATCGATGTGCTGGAAGTTTTTACCGGAAAAGAATAATGTTTTTGTCCTTTCCAGGGGTAAGACACTTGCTTTTGATCTCGTAAGCCAAGGCATATTAGATATTCTTGAAATTCCAGCAGGGACAAAAATGACAGAGAAGCATCTTATACAAATAGAAAGTCATAGAAAAGGCAGTCCATATATTGACAAAGAAGCCATAGGGAAATTTATGGCGAAGTTAGAATACCCTTTATACTTTCTTGATTTTGAAACTATTGGTCCGTCGGTACCAGTCTATGACCATACAAGTCCATATGAGCAGATACCGTTCCAATTCTCATTGCATGTTGCAGATTCGGAAGCGGCACAACCGAAACACTTTAGTTATCTAGCCAAAGATCAACAAGACCCCAGGCCGGAGATTCTTAAAAAGCTTAAAGAGCTTCTAGGGGGCAAAGGCTCTATAGTTGCATATAATTCAGCATTTGAAGTTAATGCCTTAAAGAACGCAGCTAGCGTTTATCCATTATTTAAAAGTTGGTTTAATTCCATATCTTTGCGTGTTGTGGATTTGCTGGCTCCTTTCAGGGGATATGCATATTATCATCCTGACCAACAAGGAAGTAACTCCATCAAGGATGTTCTTCCTGCGCTTACCGGAACCTCTTATGAGAATCTCGAAATCGCTGATGGTGCTCAGGCAAGCAGAGATTACTACAAAGCTACTTTTGATCCTAATGTTTCTGTAACCGACCGAGAAAAGATTTATAATGCGCTTGAAACATATTGTTATCAAGATACACAAGGAATGATAGATATTCTGAAGGTTTTGGAAAAAGAGGCCACTTAAGAATAAAATTTAAAGGAAATAGTAAATGGCTTTTATCTGTTTTACATGTATTCAGGATGAGCATCTTCGTAAGTTGCTTGAAGATAAGAGAACCAAAGCACAATGTAGCTATTGTTCTAAGCAAGGTTTGGCTGTGGAAATGCATGGAGTGGCCAAATTAATTGATCCTTACTTAAGAGAATATTGTTGTTTTGGTGAGATGGCTCCACGTTTTGATGGTGATGATGATAACATTGAGTATGTACAGGAAGGAAGTGAGCTTATTTATTTTCTTCAAGAAGAGCTTGGGATGGAACCCGATCCTGTTCAAGAGCTTATTCGAATTCTTCAAGAAAATGACCCAGCAGACCCTAGAGATGGGGGAGAGCCGTTTTATGATGAGTGGCAAAGCTATCAACGGAAATGCATATCGTCTGTTGAATATATTAAGAATTGGCAAGAATTTGCAGATGGAATTAAACATGCAAGAAGATTCTTTGATAGTTCTGCAAAAGTGAGACTGGAGAGAATTTTAGGTAGGCCAGGAAGCGTAATTGCCTCCGAGCTTCCCGTTATTGAGATAGGACAGGGTACCAAAGTCAACGCTATTTATCGTGCTCGAAGAGCAGATTCAGAAAATGAAGCTAAGAAATTTTTGAGGAATCCTAAGAAAGAATTGATACCTCCTGAGTCACAAAAAGCCATCGCAGGGCGTATGAATCCGGCTGGAATTACTGTATTTTATGGAGCATTAGCAGAGGAGACCGCGATTGCGGAAATAAGACCATTTGTAGGAAGTCTAATAGTTGTTGGTGAATTTAAAGCAACGCGTAAACTTAGTTTACTTAATCTCCCACGCTTATGGTATGGTTTTTCTGGCAGTATCTTTAATCCTGAATATGAGCAAAAAGCTGACAGGCTTCATTTTTTACAGAGTTTTCATGCTTTAATTGCTAAACCCGTTCTGCCTAGTGAAGAATCATTAGAATATCTACCTACTCAGGCAGTTGCCGAGTATGTAGCAGAAATACTTGGTTTTGATGGAATTATTTATGCCTCAGCGCAACTAGGTCGCACTACAGATGAAGGAGCTGTTATTTTTACTGAACTTAGCGGAGAAGAATTAAGGCAGGATAATGTCGTTTTATTTGGGAAAGCATTGGATTCACTTGCGTTTGTTGAGGGGGCTGCGCGAGTTGCAAAAATAAATGGAGTGAAATATAATTATTTACTAAAACATTTTCCTGGTATGGATAATGAAGATTAATTTTTATGCCAAAAATGTGCCTATCTAAAAGGAGTATATTTTTATCCCAATTAATCTTTTAAACCTGTATACAGAGAGTTTTTCTGCCGCGACGTATTTCTGGGCTCAATACCAAGAATACCCTCCTAAAGCTCAAATATCTTGCCTTAACGCCATATTGTGTATATAATTTCCCCTATAGAAAGACGACAGTATTTTTTAAATATCTCATTTACCAACAAATACTTTAATGAAAGAAACCATACTAATCGTAGAAGACGAAAAAGATATAGTCAAAATGTTGGACTATAACTTAAAAAAAGAAGGGTTTAAAACTCTATCAACTCATGATGGTGAAGATGCTTTAGATTTAGTAACTAAAGACAGGCCCGATCTTGTTATCTTAGATTTAATGTTACCCGGCATGGATGGTTTTGAGGTGTGCAAGACGCTTAAAAAAGAAAATAAAACGGCTTCAATCCCAATTATTATGCTTACAGCAAAGAGCCAGGAAACGGATAAAATTGTAGGTTTTGAGCTCGGCGCTGATGATTATGTAACCAAGCCTTTTAGCCCAAGAGAGTTAATCGCAAGGATCAAAGCAGTATTACGCCGCGCAAAAGAGAAAGATAAACTTCAAGAAATCTTAAAAATGGGCGATTTGATAATTGATTTATCCAAAATTATAGTAAGCGTTAAAAATAAACCCATAGAACTTACGTCAAAAGAATTTGAACTTCTAAAGACGCTTGTAGAAGCAAAGGGGCGGGTTCTTTCGCGCGATTACCTTTTAGATGCTATTTGGGGATTCGATAATGCAATAGAAATTCAAACTCGCACCGTAGACGTACACATCAGAACCTTGCGTAAAAAACTAAAGAGCGAGGCAAGCCGTATTGTTACTGTGAAAAATTACGGATATAGATTTAAATATGAAGATTAGCTTTAAATTAAAGCTGATTTTTTCCTACATTTTCGTGATCCTGGTTTCTTTTGGGTTCATTGCCTTCTTTTTAGACAAAAATCTTGAAAAAAATTCTCTCCACAATATCCAATCTTCCCTAACAACGCAAGCTAATTTAATCGAGAGCCAGATTGAGCCTTCGCGCCTAATAGAGGAAGACACCCCACACCTGGAGTTGTTAGTAAAGCGCTTGAGCCTAAAAACAAACTGCCGTATTACTATCATTAATAATAAAGGTAAGGTTCTGGCTGATTCCGAAAGATTAGAGAAAGAAATCTCGCAGATGGAAAACCATCTTTCCCGTCCGGAGATAAAAATTGCTTTAACCGGTAATATCGGTGTGGATATGCGCTATTCATATACCCTTAAGATGGACATGTTATATGTTGCTTTGCCTATCAAAGATAATGGCCAAATTACAGGAATATTAAGATTAGCCCTGCCTTTAGAGAGCGTACAAAAAACATTATTTACAATTAGGAAGACAATTTTTATTGGATTACTTTTTGCGCTCGTGTTTGTTTTTATCTTAGGTTCTATCGTGGCAAGCCGCACAATTCGCCCGATTAACACGATGATCCAGATTTCCCGTAAATTTTCAAAAGGAGATTTTAGCCACAGGATAAAACAGGTCTCTAAAGATGAAATAGGAGAACTTGCCTCAACCTTAAACAAAATGGCTCAGGACATAGAAGATAAGATTAAAGAGATTAAGACGCAAAATCAAAAACTAGCTGTTGTTCTTGATAGCATGATTGAGGGCGTAATCGTTGTTGATAGAGCATCTCATATAATTTCTATTAATCCAACTATTGAAAAAATATTTAGCATTTCAAGAAAAGAAGCTGAAGGGAAAATTTTTCTGGAAACGATACGTAATAATGATATTTACGAAATCATAGGCAGTGTTTTGGCTAACGGTAAGCCTTTATCGGTAGAGATGCACTTAGTTTTGCCGGTTAACAAGACTTTCGAAACCAATGCCACGCCAATCTTCGATAACAATGTTGTCAGTGGATGTCTTGTAGTCGTACATGATATAACCGAGATAAGAAGACTGGAAACCATCCGGAGAGATTTTGTCGCTAATGTTTCCCATGAATTAAGGACACCGCTTACTTCTATTAAGGGGTTTGTGGAAACGCTTCTTGAAGGGGCTTTGGATGATAAGGAGAACAATCGCAATTTTTTAAAAATCATACAGAATCATGCCGAGCGCCTCGATAGCTTGGTTAATGACTTGCTTTCTTTGTCACGCCTTGAATCAAAAGAAATAATACTTAAAAAGACAAACTTTAACATAAGGCAATTAGTTGAGGAGGTTATTTCCGGTTTTAGCTCTCAGTTAAAAAAGAAAGATATAGAAATTAAGAATGAATTAGCCGGCAATATTTTATTAACAGCAGATAAAGACAGATTGGAACAGGTAATTACTAATTTAATTGATAATGCAATAAAGTTTAACAAGGAAAAGGGTTTCATCAAAATTTATGACGCTGAAATAAAAGATAAAGTCAAAATTACCATAGAAGATTCCGGAATCGGCATCCCCCAAAAAGATACCCCCCGCATATTTGAACGTTTCTACCGCGTAGACAAAGCGCGCTCGCGCGAACTCGGAGGAACCGGACTTGGGCTTTCAATCGTCAAACACATCGTTGAGCTGCACGGCGGAGGAGTCGGCGTGGAAAGTACCGAAGGTTTTGGTTCAAAATTTTGGTTCATACTGCCCAGAGCATAGATACGGCACTCTTCTCTCACGCTAAATATTTTACCCACATTTAACTACTTCTTCAGACGCATTTAATACCACAATTGTATACTTTGTCTAACCATGAAAAGAATAAAAAGAGCAATTGTGTATTTGAGTCAAGCATTCAAACGGATTATTGAAGGAGAAAAAGAAAGCATTGCTAGATTTTACTCAGATAGCAATCGTCTGTTCTAATGCTTTGAGCAAACATGCAAGGAGGTGAAAGATGTGCCCGTGTATAAGTTCAAAAAGTAAATATGCGATATGCTTAAGAAATGCATCCGGACTAATGGTTCCTTCTGTTTCAGAAAGGGTTAATTATTGTTTTGGCGTATACGAACTCTGCCCATTTTTTGGCTCTAAAGAACGAAACGATGCAACTATCATTAATGGCTTGTATGAAGGGGCTATGTAATTTTACTCATATTTAACATTACCTTAAGGCTATCTTAACACCCATATTTTATACTTTAATTGGAGAATGAAAGGAGATGTGGCATGAAAAGAATAATTTCACGTATATTAAATTCAATAAAAAATTTTTTTAAAAAAATGTCAGATAACGAAGCAAAAAGAGTCATTGAACTTTATAAAAATGTTTCCGATTCCAATTCTAGAAAAGGGAGGTGAGGTATGGTCAAGGTAAAAGGCGTAAACGCGGATGAGATGGCGGCGAGTTTACGCTCAATCGTTCTTGAATTAGAAATATTACTTCAGGCGATAGAGAAGAACGACACTGTTGTCGACGGTTATTTTGAAGATAATTTAAGAAAAATAGGCTCTACCATTAATATATTAAGGAGGCGAGTCCAGGAAAGGAGGTTTGTATGAGAGGGTGGAAATTTTTTGTTTCTTTTCTTGTATTGATTTTTATCTCAAAAGTTGCCTTTGCGGGAGAAATCGACATTCTTGTCCAGAAGCTCGTTGATAAAGGCATATTGACTCCCGGTGAGGCGCAGCAAATTGTTACCGAGACAAAAGAAGAGGTAAAAAAAGAGATTGCCAAAGGTACTCATTCTTCACTTCCGTCGTGGGTTCAGAATACCAAATTAAAAGGCGATTTCAGGTTAAGGTACCAGTATGACCATGCAAAAGTTTTGGCTAATTCCGCAACAAATAAAACCGGAGACCAGAACAGAGCCAGAATCCGTGCGCGTCTCGGATTGGAAAGCAAAGTCAACGATAAATTATTGGTAGGTATAGGTATAGCTACTGGTAAATCTGACGCCAGCGGCGATGCCGCCCGTTCTACCAACATAACGCTCGGTGGCGACGGAGGTTTCGGCAAAGATCCGATTTCGCTAGATTATGCTTTCTTACAGTATAGCCCAACACCATGGTCTACGGTTGTTGGAGGTAAATTTAAAAATCCTTTATGGGAACCGGGAGATCTTATTTGGGATACAGACATTAATCCTGAAGGCGGAGCTATTAAATTGAGCAACACAAAATTATTGCCGAATACAGAGTTATTTATGAATGCCGGGGTCTTGTTGGTAGAAAATAAAAATAGCTGGTCGGCCGATCCAACGCTTTTTGCTGTACAGCCTGGTATCGTCTACAATTTTACCGACAAAATTCAATTAAAAGGCGCTTTATCTTATTATGATTTTACCGGCGCCCGCGGCAAGGTCTTAAGCGGTTCATCTGGAACTAACAGCGGAGCTTCCACTGGATTGTGGTATAGCTATAGGAATGTTGTTCCCGCAGTGGAACTAGGAGTAAAAGAGCCATTAAAATTTTTAAATCTAGATCTTCCATATTTGGGCCTTTTTGGAGAATATGTCCAGAATGTAGCTCTCAAATCAAATAGCAATACCGGCGATAACAATACCGGTTATATGTTAGGATTAAAATTTGGTGCGGAGAAAGTAGAAAAATGGGCTGATTGGCAGGTTAAATATAATTATGCCACGCTTGAAAGAGATGCAATATTAGACATACTTCCCGACTCCGACCGTTATGGCGGAAAAACCGGAATGAGGTCTCATGAGCTTGGAGTTGATTGGGGTTTGGGCAAAAATACTTGGATTAGTATCGATGGCTATTATGGCTGGCAGCTTAAAGGAAATTTTGGCTCTAGCCAGTCTAAACCGGCTTCGGTGCTACAAGTTGATTGGAATTTAAAATTCTAATAATAAGGAGGACAAAAAGATGAAAGTTTTAAGCAAAGTATTAACTTTGGCATTGCTGGCGTTTGGTTTGACGATCCCGTGTTATGCGGAAAAGATTGTAGTGGAAGGCTCAACTACGGTGTTGCCAATTGCCCAGAAGATCGCCGAAATGTTCATGAATAACGATCCTGATATAGATATATCAATTCGAGGCGGTGGCTCAGGGGTAGGGATTGCTTCGTTAATTGATGGTACCTGCGATATTGGAAATTCTTCCCGCCCAATTAAAGATATCGAGCTCGATAAAGCGGTAACAAATGGAATAAGCCCAAAAGCCAATGTTATTGCTATGGATGGAATATGCATTATTGTGCATCCTTCAAGTAGCGTGAGCGCATTAAACAAGAAGCAGATTAAAGATATCTATGCGGGGGCACTTTCAAATTGGAAACAGTTGGGCGGATCAGATGAAAAGATTGTGATTATCTCACGTGATAGCTCAAGTGGGACATTTGAAGCCTTTGGTGCTCTTGTTTTGGAAGGAGGAAAGGTACGGTCTGACGCACTTATGCAGGCATCTAATCAGGCGGTTGCCTCTATAGTATCTAGAACTCCCGGTGCAATTGGTTACGTCGGACTGGGGTATGTAACTTCTTCGGTTAAAGCGGTAGATGTAGATGGGGTGAAGGCAAGTAAAGAAACGGTGCTTTCTAATAAATATCCTATCGCCAGGCCTTTATTTATGTATACCAACGGTACTCCGAAAGGTTTAGTCAAACAATTTATTGATTATATTTTGAGCCCGGAAGGCCAAAAGTTAGTTGAGGAAGAAGGGTTTGTAGGTTTAAAGTAAAAATTATGAAAGAAAAATTATATAAATGGATTTTTACGGTTTTGGCATTTGCTTCTCTGATATTTTTAATAGGGATTGTTATTGTTCTTTTTAAAGAGGCATTGCCTATTTTCCAAGAGGTCAAGCCGCTTGAATTCATTTTAGGAAAGGCTTGGTATCCGACATACTCGCCACCGGAATTCGGGATTCTTCCTTTAATTCTGGCGTCCATTTGGGTAACTTTTGGTGCTATACTTGTTTGTGTTCCTTTAGGAGTGGGGAGCGCGCTTTATCTGCATGAACTGGCCGGGCAAAGACAAAGAGCAATACTCAAACCTTTAATCGAAATACTAGCTAGCATTCCTTCGGTGGTCTATGGTTTTTTCGGAATGGTGATACTTACACCATTGCTTCAGAATATATTCCATCTTCCTACCGGCCTGACTGCCTTGAATGCAAGTCTAATTCTAGGCATTATGGCGACGCCTACAGTTTCAAGCCTTGCTGATGACGCGCTCAGTTATGTTCCAAAGTCATTTCGTGAAGCATCTTTTGCTATAGGTGCAAATAGGTGGCAGACTTTAACGCAGGTGGTAATACCAGCAGCAGGCTCAGGCATATCAACAGCTATCATTTTAGGAATGAGTCGGGCTATAGGTGAGACTATGACGGTTTTAATGGTTGCAGGAGGGGCAGCGGTTATTCCGCATTCATTTTTAGAGCCGGTACGTCCAATGACAGCAGCTATCGCCGCAGAAATGGGAGAGGCACCCATGGGAGGCTCGCATTACCATGCTTTATTTGCTATCGCGCTTATTTTATTTCTGACCACATTTGTTTTCAACATTATCGCTGAAATGATTAGCAGGCGTTTTAGAATAAAATTGGGGTTAAGCAGATGAGAAAGAATATTATTCAAAACTTGGGTTTCTTTGCATTATTTATTTGTATGGCCATAACACTTATTTTTTTAGGTTCCATTATATATTTTATTAGCGTAAGGGGCTTTAAGGCTATTTCTTGGGAATTTTTAACTAAAATACCAAGATTAGGTATGACAGAGGGCGGTATTGCTCCGGCTATTGCCGGCACATTTTATTTGACTCTAGGAGCGATACTTTTTGCTTTACCTTTAGGGATAGCCTGCGCGATTTATTTATGTGAATATTCTCCTAAAGGTTTTATCGTCAACATTATCAGAATAAGTATTAACAATTTGGCAGGAGTGCCCTCGGTAGTTTTTGGGCTTTTCGGCTTGGCGGTTTTTGTAAAATTTTTTGGTTTTGGTATTTCAATACTATCAGGAAGCTTAACTTTGGGGATTTTAACTTTACCTTTGATAATTTCTTCCGCTCAAGAAGCATTATTGGCGGTCCCGCAATCTATAAGGGAGGCGTCACTTTCCTTGGGTGCAACGAGATGGGAAACAATAAAGAATATAGTTTTGCCTACGGCATTGCCTGGAATTTTAACTGGCGTAATCTTAAGCGTAGGTAGGGTTGCAGGCGAAACCGCACCGATTCTTTTTACCGCAGCAGCTTTCTATACTCGCGGATATCCTAAGTCAATTTTTTCCGAAGTGATGGCATTGCCGTATCATATCTATGCTTTAATGACCGAGGGCACTCATCCCGATAAACAGACGGTAATTGCTTATGGGTGCAGCCTTATACTTTTATTTATGGTGCTAATGATTTCAGGAATAGCTATTTTTATCCGGCAAAAACAAAGGGGAATTCATGGATAGTAAAGTAAAAATCAAGTCAGAAAATGTGAATTTTTTTTACGGCAAAACCCAGGCGTTAAAAAACATAAATCTTGATATCTACGACAAACAGGTTACGGCAATTATTGGGCCTTCAGGATGCGGCAAATCAACATTCATAAGGTTATTAAACCGTATGAATGAATTGGTGCCTAATACTGTGCTTACTGGTAAGATATATCTCGATGGTACGGATATTTTTTCCCCTTCAGTTGATGCCGTTGAAATCAGGAGACAGGTCGGTATGGTTTTTCAGAAACCAAATCCGTTTCCTAAGAATATTTTTGATAATATCAGTTATGGTCTTAAGGTAAACGGAAGTAAAGACAGGTCATTTATCGAAGACAAAGTAGAATGGTCATTAAAAAAAGCGGCATTATGGCCGGAAGTAAAAGACAGACTTCATGATAGCGCGTTAAGACTTTCCGGAGGCCAGCAGCAGAGATTATGCATTGCCAGGAGTCTTGCGGTTGAATCTAAAGTGATTTTGTTTGATGAACCTTGTGCAAGCCTTGATCCCATATCAACCGCAAAAATAGAAGAACTTATTACGGAGTTAAAGAAAGAATATACTATTATAATTGTTACTCATAATATGCAACAGGCAGCAAGGGTTTCAGATTATACGGCGTTTTTTTTAATGGGAGAGCTCATTGAGTTTTCTAAGACGCAGGATATATTTACCAAACCAAAAGATTCAAAAACTGAAGCTTACGTTACCGGAAGATTCGGATAACAAATACAAGCAAGGAGGAAAACTTATTATGGAAAGACATTTAGACCAAGAGCTAGAGGATTTAAAAAAGCAATTACTTAAAATGGGTACGCTGGTTGAAACAGCAATTTTTGAGTCGGTAGAAGCCTTAAAACAACTTAGTGCGGAAGGGGCTAAGAAAATAATTGCTAATGATAAGATTATCGATGAGCTGGAGAATGCAATTGACGAGAGATGCCTTGATTTGTTAGCTCTTAGGCAGCCAATGGCAATCGACCTGCGTTTCATTACAATGTCGATGAAGATTTCTACGGATTTAGAAAGAATTGCGGATTTAGCGGTAGATATCGCCCAGCGTGTGCTAGACCTCACTGATAAACCGCTACTTAAACCGCTTATTGACATTCCGAAATTAACAGCTCTTGCTCAGCAAATGGTAAAAAATGCATTAGATTCTTTTGTGAATAAGGATGCTGATTTAGCGGGAAAAGTTATTTTACTTGATAACGAGGCAGATAGATTGCGTAATTTAGTTCAAAAAGAGTTGATCGAAGACTATATGAGCAAGGATTTATCTGCAGCACCACGCGCCGTACCGCTTCTTTTAATCGCACGCCACCTTGAGCGTATCTGTGATCACGCTACTAATATTGCAGAAGATGTTATTTATATGGTGAATGCTAAAGTTGTTAAGCATCATCCCGAAGAGATAAAATAAAAAAATATGCCTGTCCAGAAGGTTTTGTTTGTTTGTGTGCATAACTCAGCCAGGTCCCAGATGGCCGAAGCTTTATTAAAGCATATGGCAGGAGGTAGATTTGATGTAGAGAGCGCAGGCCTTGAACCAGGGAAGCTAAACCCTCTGGCCATAGAAGTCATGAAAGAGGTAGGTATCGACATTTCGCAAAATAAGACAAAAAGCGTATTTGATTTCTATAAACAAGGCAAAGAATATGATTATGTCATCACTGTTTGCGATGAGTCGCAGTCTGGCGCTTGTCCGGTTTTTCCGGGTAGGGGAGAGAGGCTTCATTGGGGATTTCCGGATCCGTCAAGTTTTATGGGAACGCATGACGAAAGGCTGACAAAGACCAAAGAAGTCAGAAATCAGATAAAAGCCAAAATCGAAGATTGGTTAAAGACGATATAATTTTGCTTAGACAAACTTGTTTTATCTGGTAAAATATTTTTGCATAGGCGATGGGGTTCGCCAATAACCGCCTCAACAGGGCTGATAACTCCTACTTAATAAAAGCCTGCCTGCCGGCAGGCAGGGAGGTATTAGTTTATGTTGAGGTTTTTTGTTATAGGCTTAGGCGGGGCGATTGGGACGCTTTTACGCTACATTGTCGGCGGACTTGATTACCGCTTCTCGAGCGGAGTTTTTCCAATAAGCACGCTGGTTGTAAATGTAACAGGCTCTTTAGCAATTGGTTTTCTGTGGGGAATCGTTGACCGTTTTGCTGTTTCACCCAATACCAGGCTCTTCATTTTTATTGGCATACTGGGAGGCTATACGACCTTTTCCACTTTTAGCCTTGAAACCTTTAATTTAATGAGAGACGGCGAATACCGTATTGCCGTTATGAATGTATTTCTGTCATTCATATTGAGCATTGCCGCCGTATTTGCAGGATATTTTATTTCCAAAACAATACTTAACTTATACAAATAAAGGAGGGTGCCATAATGAAATTACCCGAAGCAGGAATGCTTTTGCGGATATTTATCGGTGAGTCAGACAGCTATAAAGGTAAAGCGCTTTACGAACAGATTGTCCTGAAAGCGCGAGAAATGAATCTTGCCGGCGCAACGGTAATAAGAGGCATTATGGGTTTTGGGGCCGACAGCCGGATGCATACGGCAAAGCTTTTACGGCTCTCAGAAGACCTGCCTGTAGTTATTGAGCTTGTGGATACCGAAGAGAACCTGAATAAACTTTTGCCTTTTCTGGATGAAACAGTACAGGAAGGGCTAATCACCTTAGAAAAAGTCAGAGTGATAAAATACAGGCATAAGTAATATCCACCGCTTGTTAATTATATTATTGACAAGCGGTATTTTTTATCCTATATTATTAGCATATGCCAATAACTAAAGGAAGGATAAATGCCCAGGCCTTGTAGATGTAGAAGAATAAGGTGCAGCCCTGACGTAAATTATTTTAAGCCCCGGGGCATTCCTGTAGATGATCTTGAGGAAATAAACCTTACCTTGGACGAATTAGAGGCAGTGAGGCTTGCGGATTTTGAAGGGTTATACCAGGAAAACGCGGCTAAGCAGATGAATATTTCGCGGCAGACATTCGGCAATATAATTAATTCAGCGCATAAGAAAATAGCAGATGCTTTGCTGCACGCCAAGGCGCTAAAAATAGAAGGTGGAATAGTTAAAAAGGAGGAATAAAATGAGGATGTGTATACCGACAGAAAATAAGGAAGGGTTAAACGCAAAGGTGTATGGCCATTTCGGCAGTGCGCCGCATTTTACGATTTATGACACAGAAAAAGAAACCTTTGAAACTGTGGATAATACAAATGCACATCATTCTCACGGGATGTGCCATCCCATAGGCGTATTAGGTGCATCGAATATCGATGCGGTAGTTTGCCAGGGCATGGGCGCACGCGCAGTACAAAAGCTAAATGAGACAGGCGTTAAGGCATTCAGGGCAACAGGCGAGAAGGTATCTGATATTATCAGCAAATATAAAGCCAATGAACTTGAAGAAATAACCGTGCAGAATGCCTGCGCACAGCATGGCTGTCATTAACGGAGGTGTGATATGAAGATAGGGGTTATTATTTCAAGTAACGATGCGGAAACATCCTGGAACGCGCTACGCTATGCAAATTTCTGTCTTACCCAGAAAGACGAGGTGAAGGTTTTTCTAACAGGTAAAGGCGTTGAATACCAGAAGATAAGCACGGATAAGTTTAATACTATAGAGCAGGCCGAAAAAATTATTCAGGTTGGAGGTAAGATTCTTGCCTGCGGAACGTGTATTAAATCCCGCAACCAGGAAGGCACGGAAATGTGTCCAATTAACACCATGAAAGATATGTACGAGATAATTAAGGAAAGCGATAAAGTAGTTACTTTTTAAAGGACTGGCTATGAAAAATACAAAATATAAAACAACCACCCGTAATTGGTTTAACCGTTGGTCAAACAAATACGACCAGACTTTAGGGAAAATCGGTTTCCACCGGAGCTTATTGGATCTGGTAGTAAGTAATTCTGATGCTAAGAACTGCGATAAGGTATTGGATATCGGCTGCGGCACAGGGCTGCTTAGCCTGAAATTACTGCAAAAATCAGGTTGTTCCGTTACCGGTATCGATAATTCCAGGGAGATGCTGGCAATCTTTAAAGATAAAATCAGGAGATTAGGTTTAGAAAAAAGAGTCAACTGTAAACTGATGGATATTGATTCGCTGAATTTTAAGGATAATACGTTCGATGCCGCGGTATCTTCCGTTGTTTTGCACCATCTGAAGAATAAGCTAACGCCGCTAAAAAATATTTATAAACTCCTTAAGCCAGGAGGCGTTTTTATAATCGGTGAGATTGATATGGATTCCACAGGAAGCCTTACTGATGTCAGTAGGCTCAAGCACATGCTAGGTGTTCTAGAGCAGGAGTGGATTCCGGCACTGGAAGACGTGGGCGTTGAAGCTTTTGCGCAGATGTATAGCAACGGAATAAAACATATCTTGAATCAAGGCGAGTATTGCGTAAGCCTTAAGCAATGGGCTGCGATCTGCAGGAAAGCAGGCTTCGGACAGGTTTCTGTTAAAAGAGTGCTACGTTATAAATGTTTCGGCATAGTGGTGGCTAAGAAGCTAAAATGAGGAGAGGGGTTGAGAGGATTGTATTTCTGTGATATCGGGCTGTTTAGCTTTCCTAAAAAAGCTTGACAGCTCAGCAGTTTAGTGCTACCTTTTTATGAAAGGTGTTACCATGAAAGAAATAAAAAGATTTGGCGTATCCTTGGAAAAAGACCTGTTCGATGAACTGGATGCAATTGTCGGGAAGCATAAATTTCCTAACAGGAGCCAGGCCATACGTTTTCTTATACGTAAGAACTTAACCGAAGAAGCTTATGCGGAAAATAAAGAAGTCTCCGGCGCGGTTGTGATAATCTACGACCACCACAAGAGGGAGCTGGTTAATAAATCATTGGATATCCAGCATGAGTTTGGCAGCATAATCTTGGCCAGCCAGCATGTCCACTTAAGCCACCATAATTGCCTGGAAATAATCGCCCTTAAAGGAAAGGCTTCCAACCTTAAAGCATTAGCAGATAAACTGATAGCCTTAAAAGGAGTAAAGCACGGTAAGCTTGTAGTAACCTCAGCGTAAATTTTTTTTAATTTCTGGTAACACGATTTTAAGAAAGGTAACAATGAATAGCAAAAATGCAACAATAGAAGATAAAGAAAAGCAGTATATTGTAAAAGAAATTATTGAAGCTATAGATAATGTTAAGTATGGAGAGATAATTATTGCTATTCATGATTCAAAGGTTGTACAAATAGAAAAAAGAGAGAAGAAGAGGTTCACGTAAATCTGCTACTGCACCAGCAGAGCTTAAATATCAAGAAGCGATTTCCCGACTGGACAACCAGAGGAGAAGTTAGGGGGGGGTTGTTCAGATGCGGATAATTATATTTTTAATCGGCATTTGTTTTGTTGCAAATGTTTGTTTTGCTGAAGAAGTTTCCATAAAAGATGAAATTATTCAACTTAAAGCTCGCCTTGCAGTTTTAGAGCAGAAATTAGCTAACCAGGAAAAATGTATGGATGAACAAAAGCAATTTGTTTTAGACCAGAACAAGAAAATTTCCGAGTATGAATCAAAGCTAAGCAAATTCGATACAGATTTGCATCGCGAAACAGGCAAGCCTATTTCGCTGGTAGAGGGGCTTGATATCAGTGCGGACGCGACCATGATTGTTCAAGGAACGAATAATGCAAATAACGCAGCAGATGATGCTAACAGAAAAATTTCTCGGACAGATGCTTCTTATTCGACTGATATCACAATAGGCAAAGAATTTAAAGATTTCGGCGGTAAAGCATTCTTGCATCTTGAAAACGGTCAAGGCAATGGTCTTGAGGATGATCTAACTCTCTATAGTAATGTTAACCGTGACGTCGATGATGATGCAAACGTTAGAGTCACCGAAGCCTGGTATGAGCAAGGGCTTTTTAAAGATAGAGCGGTAGTAACTTTTGGAAAATTAGACCCAACAGTTTATTTTGACAATAATGAAGTTGCCAATGATGAAACTACCCAGTTTCTAGGCAGGATTTTCCGTAACTCTCCGACGATTGAATTTCCTGACAATACAGCGGGTGCCCGTTTTGCCTATATACCAACGGAATGGATTGAATTAGATTATGGGTTATTCAACGGTAATAGCGAGCATTGGGATAGGATGTTTGATAATCTTTTCAATGTAGGTCAAGTAACTTTTAAAACCAAATTATTTAATCTTCCCGGCAACTATCGTTTCTATGGCTGGAACAATAATATGTACCACACTAAATGGCTTGACGATACAAAAACCAAAGAAAATGCCTATGGTTTTGGCTTAAGTTTTGACCAGAAAGCCAACGATATCGTAACCCTCTTTACCCGTTACGGCTGGCAGAATCCCGAAGTGTATAACCCTGGCATTACCGCAACCGGCGATTTAAACTATTCTCTTGAGCAATCCTGGAGTGCTGGTTTCCAATTTGAAGGTAAACCGTGGGGTAGGGAGAATGACATAGTTGCTTTTGCTATAGGTCAGATTTTTCCTTCCGATGACTACAAAGAAGCAACTGGGCGTTTAGGAAAAACAGAGGGCCATCTAGAAGCTTATTACAAGATATACTTTAATAAACATCTTTCAATTAGTCCTGACTTCCAGTATATTTGGAATCCTTTCGGAAAAGACATAGCTGACGATACAGATGGAGTGTTCGTAGGCGGAATGAGAACACAGGCAGACTTTTAAAAGGGAGGTAAAAAATGTGGCTAGCAACAACTTCTATCGCAGCAGCCGGCGCAACTTTAGCTAATTTTGCTTTACCAAAGAAATACAAATTAGGTTTTTTAGCTTTAATGCTCTGGGGTTCGGCAGCAATGATTCTTGTTGACCATATATTAGGCTATGAAGGGGGGTCATTTTTTGAGAAGACGACGGACGGGATGATCAAAAATAGCGCTATGTTAGGGTTTGCGATGTTAGTGCCGGTGTTTATAATATGGGGAATTTCACTTTTAATCCCTCGCAGAATTTCTCATTCTGCTCGGGAAGAAGCTTGAAGCTTCACTTTCAAATTTAAGAAGGAGGTAACCAATGGCTTGTTTTGTTGTTCCAATGGGTGCGGCAATCGTAACAACCGCTGTAGGCAAAAAAGTTCCTGAAAAATACCATCTTAATTGGTTAAATTCAATGCTATGGGGCGGAGTGGCAATGTTGGCAGTAGAACACATTTCTCACGGAGAGATTGTTCCTTATCCACCGTTTCTAACCGCTGGTCTTCCTGAAGTTTTACCGGAGATGGTAAGGGTTGGTGTCCCAATGGCTATATCTATCTTTCTAATATGGGGGATAATGGTAACAGTAGCCGCAGTAACGAGCAAAAAAGTAAAGTATATAGAGACACGATAAAGAATTACATTAAACACAACCAAAGCCCGCCTACAAGGCGGGCTTTGTGTTTTTGCAATATCAATTTCTCACTTTGGCTGTAAACAGAGAGATCATCCCCTTGTGGAATATCTCTGCCCTTTCGAAAGGGATTAAGAAAGCCTCTCTCATCTTCCAAGAGCTGTATGCAGAGAGGCCGTCCCCTTGTGAAATATGTCTGCCCTCGTGAGATGATATATTTTTAACCAGTGTATAAAAGTAATCTTTTCTATCTTAGTTTTAAAATCTTGTTTTTTACTAAAAATGAGTTATAATTTTCTCGCATACGAAAAAGATTAATTTGAGATAAATTTAATCCGGGTTCGGAAATAGTTTTCTATTTCTGGAGGTTTTAGGATGGTCGGGCCGCCATCTTGCATGAAAATGCAGGGTGACGGTTTTTTTATTTTGAAGGAGGTGAAAAGGCATGGACAACAGTATGCGTTTTATTTTCATTGTTTTCGGTATTTGTATTATTGCTGGGGTTGTTTGTATAGTTTTTGCAGTTACGCACGGAATAAGATAACTTTAGAGGAGAAGTTAATAGGGTTAGGTCAATTCTATTATTCTTTATCTGAACAAGATACAAAGTATATATGGATTTAAGCCAGTTTATAACTATTTTCATATCAGCAATCTTTATTAACAACGTTATCCTGGCGCGTTTTTTAGGTTTATGCCCTTTCGTTGCGATTTCTAAAGATACAAAACAGGCTTTTGCTATGAGCATGGCAGTTACTTTTGTTACTACCATTTCGTCAGGTATAACATGGCTTATTTACAGATTTATTTTATTGCCATTTAACGTGACATATCTGCGTA
>Ga0265297_10004442_pt1 | contig 22945 bp, 25 predicted proteins | sample Munlanlwell13791_FD_192502 | JGI IMG/M metagenome (GOLD analysis project Ga0265297, IMG submission 192502) | Leachate microbial communities from a municipal landfill in Southern Ontario, Canada - Leachate well 137-91 | ecosystem: Engineered > Solid waste > Landfill > Unclassified | place... | reverse complement strand
TCCTTGCTGAGTGGTCAGCCGTCTATCACCCATTAGCCAAATTGTTTCTTTGCTTGTTAATCCAAGTATGAGGGTCATATTTTAAAGGTATAAATATTTATAAATATTAGAGTGCACGTCTTGGCTGAGCTTACAGGTCTCGGACCATATAGACCCATAACCAATTATCCCAAGTGTACCACTTTTAAGGCTAAATGGGACATTTGGGACATTATAAAAAGGAAATATCCTAAATATTAAACTTGATGTAGTTTGATATAGATATCAATTCCGTTTGCTTTCTCCCAAAAAAGTGAGTATGTGTTGTGTTGATGGATATTGAAAAAAGTCTAAAGTACGGCCTGTATGCTCGTAAGTCCACAGAGTCAGACGAAAGACAGACTTTATCTATTGATTCACAGATAAGTGAGATGAAGCAGATAGCTTCTAAGGAAAATCTGCTTATAGCAAAGATTTACAAAGAAAAACATTCAGCCAAGTTATCCAGATCAAGGCCTGAGTTTACAGAACTCCTGAGCGATATTGAAAAGGAATCAGTAAACAGCATTCTTGTGTGGTCGCCTGACAGATTAAGCCGTAACGCAGGCGATCTGGGTGATTTGGTTGACATGATGGATTTGGGCAAACTTTTTGAGATACGGACATATAACCAAACCTTCTCCAATAATCCCAATCACAAGTTTCTATTAATGATTTTATGTAGCCAGGCAAAACTGGAGAATGATAATCGTGCAATCAACATAAAGCGAGGAATCAAAAATAAGTATTCAATGGGCTGGCTACCAAGACCTGCGCCAATAGGATATTCGAATTTGAAAGTTGGAAGTGAGGCGATAATAATCCTAGATGAAGAAAAAGCCTTTTATGTCCGCCAGATATTTGAAAAGGTTGGCTTAAGAAACACCAAAGTTAAGAATTTAAGAAAGTGGATAGCTACTACTCCTCTAAAAACATCGGGCGGTAAACCTTTGTCAAAAAGTACAATATATAAAATTCTTCGTAGTCCTTTTTACTACGGCAAACTTCTTTACAAGGAAGAAATTTTGGAAGGAAAACAACCTCACATAATAGAAAAGGAGCTATTTGACAAAGTTCAAGCAAATTTAAGGCCATTGAGGAAAATTGATTGGACCCACAGATCCAGAGAAAGCATTGCTAGCTTTATTGCTTGCGGAGGGTGTGGGGATAATATAATTAAATGGTGCAAAAAACGGAAGTTGAAATCAGGTGGTTATAGAGAACATTTTTACTTCCGTTGTTCAAAATTTAATAATCCTTCCTGCCGTCAGCCATCGGTACAATACGTCAAACTTATTAAACAACTGGTTACTCTGCTCGAGAATATTGATGTTTCAAAGCTTAGTTTGCCTGAGGAGATGCAGGATAAGATTATGGATTATTACATGATAAAAACTATTGCTTCCCAAAATCCTGCACAAACAATTCTTCTACTCAGATCGCAAAATCAAAAGTTTACCGAACTTACTCCTGAAACAATAAAAGACTATTTTAGATATGTTATTTTATGCAAAAGCACAAAGGACAAAATTGAATTGTTAAAAGTCCTGAATATCAGATTTTTACTAAATGATAAAAAATTAATTAAACAACTTTGAAACAAATATTTAATCGTAATTTATATCAGCCGGATCAACGTCTGGTACTTTTTCAACACAGGGCGGTTCAAAATGGTCATACAGTGCTCTTTCGCAAGCATCTCTGTCTGATTGAGTTGAAACACCGGCTGCTTTAAAATAGCAGTTGTAATTACTTAAGTGCCTTTTGCAACAAGAATTTTCCTCATTTTCAGACAAATGATTAGTAAGACGAGTCTTTAAGTTTGCAGCCTGCCCAACATAATATACTTTATATTTATTATCTGTTGGGTCAAGATACCCCAGACGATAAACACCAGCAACTTCTCTTATTGTTGATACTTCATCTGTCGTTAAATCAATTTTTTCTGTCCAAACTAATTTCATATTAATCACCTCCTTACAAAGTTATTAATTCCTTTATTTTCAATTTCTCCACAACTGTTTGATATACTCATTAAACTACAATTTCTGTTTATCGATGATTGTTTGCCTTGCAATGTCTCGAAATCTACTAATATTTGATGTTAATTCAGACTCGATATCTAAAGTTTTTCCTGAATAAGTCGTTTTGTGACTGAACGAATCACGAATGGCAACAAAAACAGTAGTATCTTGATCTAAAAAATCATTATGTAGAATCAGTAAATCTGGATAAATACTTTTTAGATATTTATCTATATCTTCTCGCTCACCAACCAGTATTTGCATGATATTGTAAATAATCCAATAGCTTATATATGGATTTTCAGATCTGCACCTCTTAAACATATTTAATACGTGATTGTCAGTGTTTTTACGCAGAAACTTACTGAAATCATTAATGCTCGTTATATTTGTCGCTATTGCTCCCTTTACCTCACAGCGTTTTTCAGAGGTCGTTACATTTAATCCGTTACGATCAAAATTTACATAATCAATGTTAAGTGTTTCAATGGGAACATTAAAAAAAATAGAAAGTTTACTTAAAAAGTCATCCAAAATTGTAAGACCACTAGTTTCTGCATTACGAAGACTTTCTGTATCGACTTTGCATATCAATTCAAATTTGCATGAATTGTTCTTTCCTTTTCCAACTGGAAAATCTAGGAAACACTTGTCACTAACTTTGAAATGATATTTTTTAGAAAAATTTACATATGTTATTACAGATCCGGATATTTTAAGTGTGTTTTTCATAATCTAATTACGTTATCTTTGTTGTCAGAGATTGATGTTTCCATCATTTTAGTCTTTAGACATTTTTGAGGATGAGTTCTGAGAAACTTTTTATTATCATTTACAAGAAAGATTGTGTAATAAACTGATCCATCTTCTCTCGTTAAATCATGGCCTATTATTAGACCTTCTTTCTTAAGTTTTTTTACAGTGATAGGGTAAACACCATAAACATCTTTGAAATCCCAATGATTGATAATAACATCATATCCATAGTTATCATCAAATATTACAAGTGGAATATTTCCTGCTTTTAAATTTCTTTGACAGTCAGCACAGCGGATGCCTTTTAAGTCCCACCATGTTTTATCTCCTGATACAGATGTGTGACAGATACCGCAAGAGTAGCCTTCTTTTCCATCATTAAGGAAAAATCCATCAGGTTCTTTCAGAAGTTTCCGCTTACGCATATTTTCAACACCTTCAAATTCTCCCATAATGCGCGCCAGTTGAACCAGATCATTGGAAGCATATTTACTTCTCATTGCATCGTCAATTTTTAGCTTAGGTTTTGTCGCTTCTTTTTGACCTACAAGTTTAAGCATGTCTTCTTCATTTTCATAACCCTTAAGACTTCCTTCCAGATAACCAAGGCGGTAGAAGACACTATTGGACAGTAATCTCCAATTTGTGTTCTCCAATGTATCTTTAATTAACTTTTCCAATTCAAAGGAACTAACTTTGTCTTTTCTTGAAGAATCAGAATCCTGAACAGTAAAAGAAACAATTACATATTGTCCTATTTCAGGTTTACCGAGAGACAACTTAATATATTTTGCTTTTTCTAAAGTCTCTGAAAGTAGTTTTTCTAAATCAAAAATAGTAGTCTTTTTAAGTTGCAGAGAGCGTTCATAGACAAGACCTCCGTACTTTTCGGCTTCTTCCTGCTGGATAACATTGGCAACTTTCATAGCTTCAGCTGTTTCGATGTATTCCTGCCCGGCTTTGTCATCAAGGACAAATTGACTCCTGAATTTTGTTAATAGCTCTTTATTGTGTGCTTCTTTTTCTTCTCTTTCTATACGACGCTTTTTAAAATCGTCTATATCCCTTTTTGAATAGGGGCATTTGGAACAAGTATAAATTGTTGTCAAGACTTCATCTTTATTTTTCATTGAAGTTTTGAGAGGCGATTTGCATTTGGGACAAATAGGAGAATCGTGTACCCATTCACTTCCGTCTTCAAATATCCATTGCTTCTTTTTGCATTTGACACACTCAAACATAAACATCATTTGTGCGTTAGATTCATAAACATCGTGTAAATCTTTAAAAGTAATGATTGTATCGGAACCACATTCTTTACAATGAACGTTCTCGGGAGGTGGGGTATTGTCGTACTTTTCCTGTGTGAGTCTATCTCTATCTATCCATTCTTTAATTGTTTCTTCCTTGCGCTTATAACGTTCACCTTTGATAACATAAAGCATTCGGATCAAACATTTGTCCACCTCTCCCTCAAATTTCTCATCTGTATACTTTTGAAATGTAGTCTTTCGTTCTTTTATGAAACCGTCTCTAATGGAGTTGAAATAATCCAAACATTCTTCGATTGTATGAAGGTCGTAAATATCTGTGTAATCTTGTTCATCTTGAAGATATTGCATAGTTTGATTCCTAACTAATTAATTAGCGTTTTTAATATTTTTTCCTCGAAATTATATCGGGCGAGATGGCCACCATCCTTATCTATAAACAACTTACTTCCAGAAATCTGAGATTTGTAATACTTTCCCATATTTAAGGAGACACATTTATCCTTTGCTCCATACCAGAGATACACTTTGACTTTAATATCTTTTAGATTAAATCCCCAGTCACATGTATAAACTCTAAGTTCTTCGGCTGGTCCTCTTATTCCTTGCTTAAAAGCTTCCTTAGCTGCTAGTTCTTTATTCTCGACATCTTTAACTGCTTTTTCATAAATTTGACGATCTTGTTTTGTTGGAAAAGCTAAGATTGATCCGAGAAAAGGAAAATAACTAAATTCTATTGCTGCACTTAATGCAGCTATTGTTCTTAAAATTGGAAACTCATGATAATTAGCCCAACAAAGTTTTCCAACCGTTGTTAAGCCATGCAAATTTTCCTTAACTCCAACGGGTGCAAGTCCGACTACGATTCCTGCTTTGATTATTCTCTCAGGAATTTTATAAGCACACACAGCAACATATGGCCCACCCCCAGACACTCCCATTACAGAGAACCTTTTTATTTTTAGATGGTCAGCTAACTCAACAATATCATCTGGCCAGTCAAGAAGTTTTCTATCATTTTTGAAATCAGACAAACCTATTCCTGGCCTTTCTGTGGAAATTACTCTTATTTCAAGTTTCTTTGCAGCTTTATCCGTTTCCATTCCTGAGAAACGAGATCCAGGCCAACCATGAAAGAAGAAAACTGGTTTACCCTTTGGGTCTCCATATTCGATGTAACCCAATTTTCGTCCATCTTTGAGTTTAAGAAACTGGCTATTATTTTCTAACACAAGTGAAGTATATCAAAATATTTATTGGGTCATAAATTTACCCCTTGTGCGACTAATAATGAAGTAGTTTTAGAAAGGAATTTGTTCGGAATCGATTTCTTCCGGTTCTGGTTCTGACTCTGGCTCGGGAACAGATTCAACTTCCTGTACAACTGGCTCCTCTACATCTTTAAACCTTACTTTAATTTCGTTTATTTCGTTTTCTATTTTACTGAGCCTATCTTTTAATTTCTTTGCCAATTCTAAACCTCTCTCAAATTTAGGTACACCTTCTTCTAAGCCAACTTTGCCTTCTTCAAATTCCGCAGTTATTCCTTCCAATTCTTCAAAGGCTTCCGATAGGGTTTGTTCTTTTTCTAGTTTTGGTTTATCTTTCATTTTTTGATATCTACAACTACCGAGCCTATTTTACCATCATAAAGCATAGTTGTAATCTTTTCACCTTTTTTTGTTTTTGAAATTGATTTTACAACTGTGCCTCCACCGTCAATCGTTATACTAAATCCCCGTTTCAACACCTGTTTAAAATCCAAACTTTTAAGCAATCTTGTTAGTGATTCCACAGAATCTTTCCATTTTGTTAACCATACTTCTGCTAAAGCAGTTAAATTCCGCTGAAAGCCACTGACCCTAACACTCGATGCGTTTACATCTTTCGAAAAAGCAGTAAGTTGAGAACCAAACCTAGTGATGGCTCCACGAAGTTTTGAGATTTCATTTTCTATAGCACCCTTTAAAATATCAACCTGATCTAGAACAAAATTGTCTTTTTCTACAATTATTGCTTTCAATTTATCTTCGATACTTCTTGTATAAAAGTTTATTTCTTTGACAACTTCAGTTCTATTTTTAACGACCAGCTCGGCAGCATTTGATGGTGTTGAGGCTCTGGCATCTGCTGTTAAATCGGCAACCGATATATTCGCCTCGTGACCGACTGCGCTAACAACAGGGATCTTACTAGAAAAGATTGCTCTAGCTAAATCTTCGTCGTTGAAGGGCTGTAAATCTTCTAAAGAACCACCGCCTCTTGTTAAAACTATTAAGTCTAATTCGGGATGTTTTTCATTCAAATGTTTAAAAGCTGAAATAATTGTTCCAGTGGCACCCTTGCCCTGGACACTTACAGGGTAAAATTGTATTTTTAATCCCCCCATACGATTTTGGAGTACTTTAACAAAATCATTATAGGCATCCGAACCCTTAGCAGTTATAAGTCCTATGTTTTCAGGAAATGTGGGTAAAGATCTTTTTCTCGATGTGTCAAAAAGCCCTTCTCCTTCAAGCTTAGATTTTAGTCTTTCGAAAGCAAGTTTAAGTGCACCTTCTCCAGCCGGAACAATTTGATTTACAAAAACGCTGAATTGACCATTCTTTTTATAAAGTCTAGGAACACCGTACACATGCACCAACATCCCCGCCTCAAGTAAATTGCAACCAGGGAGTTTAAATGCTAAACCAAAGATACCAACATTTGATTCACTATCTTTAATAGTTGCAAATAACCATTTACTCTGGTTAATTTTGACTTCACTTATTTCCCCCTCGATAACAACCTCACCAATTTTTCCTAAGTAGTCACTGACTAATTCATTAAATTCACTAACCTGGAATATTTTTTCTTCAGCCATACGCAGATTATATAACACGGGTGTTTTAAATGTTTTCACTGATGGGTGTGCAACATTTTTTACATCGTGATACAATTCGTCTGATATGGATTTTAATAAAACAAGGGTTGACATTCCTGGGATAAAAAAGGGTTCAATTGGGGTACAATCACACCCCGATACCCCTCCAAAGGTGACGCAACCAAGCAATAATCCTGATAATCAAACACCAAGTGAAAATCCTGCCCCATCAAACAACAATGGTAGGAAAGAATAATAACGAACCAGCGAGAATTAGAAATAAGGAACTTTCCTCACGCCGTGCAGATATGTGGGTAAAAGAGGCAAACGGCAAACTTAACGAGTTATCACGACTTTTGTTAACACTGGTTGCTTTGATTTTTACCTTATCTCTCCCCATAATTTCTAACCCAACCAATTTAGATGATATAAGTAAAGTTTTTCTTGTACTTAGCTGGTTTTCCAGTTTGATCTCTTTGGCTTTTGGAATTTACAACATATGGTTAGATGCAAAATATTTTGAAAGATTAAAAAATGTTGAAAATAAGTCTGAGGGTATATGGAGTGAAACAGATGGCGATTATAATGAAATGTTTGACAAAGACCAAGAGAATAGGACTGGCATACCCATGTCAACTTCATTTATTCCACTTACTTTACAACTTGTTTTCCTGATAATCTCGTTACTTCTATTAACAGCTATTGGTATCAGATTGATAACAACAACCCATTTCTCAAAGCAACCATCTTTAGATTCAAAAACACGATATGGCCAGATGAAAAATTATCCTCAAAAGTCTTCAGGATGTTTTGAGGGAATATATTTCAAGAAGTAAAATTAGATACCTCTTTTTTTAATTCTTACCTTTTAAATATTCGAACAGTTTTTTTGTGTCGTTCTCACAAGTATCTTCAGCCTGCTTATAGCTCGTTGTTGAGAAATCGGTTTTGTTTGAAAAAATATTCAATGTTATTTTAACCAAGTCAAACACTTTAACAATCTCATCATATGAGATAATGATATCCTTTTTATTTATATCCTCGTGAGCCATGTGTTGATCTCTGTAATTTTTAATCTTCACTCTAATATCTTTGGTTTCTTCCAACATCTTATTTATTTTTTCAAAATCATCTTCTTTTATACCCTCGTATCTACTCGCTAATTCTTGCAAAAATACTCTATCTGGATTGTTTTTCTTGAATTCATTCACACTAAGTTTTTTCTTGTTAGATTGTGCAAAGTTGATGAGTTTATCTAAATGTAAAGATTGTTTTGCATCATCTAAAATTCTGGATAATTCTATTAAGAAATAAAAATTGAGGGCATGTTTGGTTATAACAAAGAAGTTATTAAAACGGTTCATTGTTTTAACATTCTCATGAGCCTTATCTTTACCCACAATGTTTGGGGCTCTTAATCTTTCGATTGTGTCAAACGTTCGGAAAGCACACAAAGATCGTAGATAAATTGAGCGAAGTCGCTTTAGATATTCTTGAAATTTTGTAAAATCATTTGACATAATGATGTCTAATAGCGAGAAATATATCCTATTATTGCGTTATCAATTAGTTTGGGCACGGTTGTATTCCACGAAATACTATCCACATCTTTCGAATTTAATTTAAGTTTTTGCGTAATCTTATAAAACTCTCTAAACAAAGTTGAAAATGATCTAGATTCTCGATTTCCATCACCAAAATAATTATTATATCCGTAGAAAAAATTCATTGTGTACCTTCTATCCATTGGCGGAAATAACTTAGGTAATAAGAAATGCAGGGTTTTTGAAACACCCACAATTCTAGATTTTGATTTCATAACTTTTAAACCGACAAACAAAGGTTCTGCTAATTTCAACACCTTCTCAAATTCAACCTCTGAAAGTAAATGTAATTCCTTATCTTTTAATTGAGATATGTTTTTACTAAAGCTTTGTATTGATTTTGAAAACGTGTCGATATCTACCATCTTTGCGCCTCTCATATTCATATTCCAAGAAACTAAGGTGACATAGATAAGTTCCAAAAATTCACGATCGGAGATCAATTTTTCTACCTGGTAATTAACCATTTTCTGTTTTTCAAATATCTTCTGGTAAAGATAAATTGACGGGGTCAGTTGTCTGAAATTATTGTTGCAAATATCGACATACTTAAAAAAATCTTTTCTCGACTTTGAAATTTTGTTTATATTAATTTGTTTCATTTTTTAACTACTTTAGCCTTGGTTTCATTGTCTTTTGGGTTGTAAGGAATAATTTCAACTTTCTTTCCATAAGGTTTGATTGTTTTGTTGATTTGTTTGATGGCTTCTCGTGCTGAGTCAAGAAAAATATCAATATCTTCCTTGACTGTTTTGATTGACTCTGGAACCTTGCTTTTTAATGCCTCATTGATTAATTGTGGCGGAAAATTAGGAGGAGGGGTAAGTATCATACCAAAAAAGATTGACAATCTTCTTAATCTTTGTTTAAGGTTCGCCATCTTTGAATAGGCATTTTTTATTTCTGAATTCATTTTGCCGTCAGGAAACTTTGTGAGTATTCCAGACATAATTAAAGACCTATGGTTTATATCAGCAAGTCCAATTAATAAGTCGTCTGCAACTGCTCTCCAAATACCCACTAGTTGGTGTGACCTGCCTTCTTCCGTAGCCTGAGAAAATTTTACATTCAATTCTTTGATCGTTTTTTCGTTATTTAAAATTAGATCTTCAATCGTGACTATATTATCGGCAAGCTCTTCACCCACATACCTAGCAATTGAAATATAGGAGGTTTTCAGTTCATCTTCTTTTCTTTTTCTTTCAGCCTCTGTGCTCGCCAGCAGTGGTAATGAAATGGCAATAAAAGTAGCCAATAGCATTAATATTGAGTTTGCAATTATAGAGGGGGCTTCGCTTTGTGAAATACCAACTATACAACCATAAAAATAAATCCAAATTAAAATGAATATGAAGAGGGTTAATATTGTTAAAATGACAAATTTATTATGTAGAAATTTCATATTATTTTTTCGAACTCCTTTACAGCTTTTCTATATTTACAATAATCACAATCTGAGCCGGGGTCGGGTAACTGATCTGATTTTAAACAATCAATGGCATCTTGAATTGTTTTGTCTACCCAGGAATCATTTCCTTTATATGGAATTATTTTGATATTAAACTCAAGCTTGCCGTCAAATGCTTCTTTATCAGTGTTTCCATTGCAGTATACAAAGTAACCAGTTTTGGCAACTTTATAACCATTTTTTCTAAACAACCATTGATATATCTCCATCTGACGTTTATAACCTATCTGCCAGTCAGCGTCTAAGGTTACTTCTTCCTCTTTTGAAGTTGCTTTATAATCAACAACAATAAATTCCCCTTTAGGATTAATCCACATGTCATCAACTCCCCCAGTAATAACAATATTGCTTCCATCCACCCTAAAAGTAATTCCTGCTCTTAATGAATCTCTCCACTCGTCAATCTTTTCATGGGCAAGAGGAATTGCATTGATTCCATACCTTTCCATTAAAGAGTGTTTTGTTCCGTTAGCCCGATGGATATCGAATTCCTTTTTGAGAAGCTTATCCACAGCGGAATTAAGAGAAAATGGATATCCAGGAGGTTGGGCCACACCGAGCTTGCGGTCAAGATAAAAACAACGTGGACAATTAATAAATAAGTCAATTTTGCTTCGACTCAAACGAAAAGGCTGCGTCGAATCTTTATCGTACAAATTACTTTTTCTATTGGGATTGTAATAATTGGACATAAGCGATTTCCTGTATTATATTCCAATTGTAAGCTCTTTAAAAAGCTGGCGAGGATAACCTCCCGGGCTAATTTTTGAGTATCAGCCTAGCTCAGCCTCCTCCTTGAGAGCATTTAATAAGTGTTTTCAGGGGGGAGCTGCAGCTAGCTTCTCAAAAAAATAGAAAGGAGGTGATAGAAAATGACGAGATTTCAAATATTTCGTGATGAAGTCGGAGAGTTCAGATGGCGTCTAGTATCTGGCAACAACGAAATCGTTGCGGTCAGCGAGGGTTATACCTCAAAACAAAGTGCCATTAGATCAGCACAAAACGTAAAGTTTTGGGCGTCTTCGGCTACTATCGTAGATTTAGCGTAGGCTAAATCGAACCTCGTCAGCTTTTTGGAGAGCTTTATCTTTCCAAAAAGATACTGACAAACTGAAATAAAAAGCCTATCCCCAATAATAGAAAACCAGCGATGTTGATCTTTTTTTCCTTGAGGTGTTTTCTTTGTAGAAACTTGCCAGTTTTCATATCCATTTTTTCAATTAAATCATCATCTACAAAATGAGATTGAGTAAGGTATGGTCGAATTAATACAACTGAACCGAACATTCCTATTACTAACCCTATGGCATTGGTGATTTGAGAATAACTCATACTATCGTCTGTTAAATCAAAGATTAAAAATCTATTTTATTTATCTCTTTCATTATCTTATCCGTCTCAACTAAAGCAATAATCATTTTTTGATAGTGTTCGATATCTTCGCTTGTCAATTCTCGATCTTTGCGATCTTTAAGCCATTTCTGGATCGGTTGATATCCCCCAATATAAAAATCCCAAGCTATTTTTGGCACATTACCAAAATATTGACTGTCGTTAATAAACACTTTCCCATCTTTGTATTCAGGCTTCTTATCAACAATATCGTTCCCTGTAATAGAATAGGTTGTAATAAATTTATTTACTTTTGGTGATTCAAGTAGATGAATGGTTCGAAGTTCCGATCCTAATTTCACAAGTTTATTGTAAGTATCCTTGCTTTTTGGATATGGCACTCTTGGAAAGTCAATTTTTAGAAATTCTTTATATTTATCTCTATAACTTGGAGCATGCAAGACCGCATAAATATAATCGAAAATATCTTCAGGGGTTGTTTTACCAACAACCTCTTCTATTTCGTCAACAATTTTTCTTTTAAGATTGGCGGTTTTGCTCCCGTCCCCACCATATAAATAAAGAGGAGCCATCACTTCACGCCCTAGAGGATCTATAGCAAACAAACCGTTGATAATGAGACTCTTGGAAACAAAAAAATTGGTGTATTCACCTTCATCTTTTGCTTGTCGCTTGAAAATCAGGCCAACGTTTGGGTTATTCAGAAAATGCTGCATTACTTTATACGCGGGACGACTTACTAGTAAATGATCGTAATAAATATAACGGAAATCAAATATGCGATAGAGAATTCTCTGAATGTGTTTCTCATCAAAGAATTTTCCTTTTATCTTCTGAGTCAAATTATAACTACTTGAATCCTCCACTCTAAAATTACTCTTAAAGTCTGGGTCAAAATCTCCCGAGAGAAGTTTTTGTATCCGGTCTGTAAGTGCTTTGTCGGAAAAATCAAGAAACAATGGGTCGCGATCAGTACTTACACCTGAGTTATAAACTGGCATAAGCTCATCGAGTTTAAAACATGTATTGTATTCCTCTTGAAGTTTGAGGTTTTTTGGTACAAAGAAATAGTATGGTTCTGTGTATTCTAGTTTTTGCCACTTGATGCTATTTATGCTGTTATTGTTAAGATTTTCAAACTTATCTATTCTTTTACCATATAGATCTGCATGGTAAACCCTGCCTAGGCCTTTCTTTACTTCAACCTTTCGAACAAAAATATTAATAGATACTCCCTGTTGAATATCAAAAACATTTTCGTCTTTACCACCTTCTGGAGTAACTTCTTTCTTTTTGGTGTTTCCATGGAGATCAAGGATGTAAATATCATCAAATGTTTCTAGAAGATGTTTTCTCATTTGCCGATGGGTAATACCACCTATAAATGAATTATTTGTAATCATTGCAACTATTCCACTTCCATTCTTTTCTATAAAATGTTCTGCAAATCGGATGAATTTAATATAGTCATCATCAAGATTTATTTTCTTTTCGTTTAGATTTTGCTTGTATACTTTTATAAGATTTTGTATCCATTCACCTTTGTTTGAAGAGCTCACACTGTAAGGTGGATTGCCAACAACAACCATAATTGGTCTTTCATTTTTAATTTTTGAGGCTTCTTTTGCTTCTTCAGCAATACTTGCCCCGAAATCAAATGCCAGAAGCTCTGGCTGGTTGCTGACTTCTTCAAGAGAGTTCGTCAGATAAATTCCAAGGCGTGCTTTACCCGTGCTTGTTTCATAAAATTTTAGAAACCCAGTTTCTTTGAGTGCCATACTGAGTTTTAAATGGGCGATTGTGTATGGAGCCATCATTAACTCAAATCCGTGAAGACGAGGTAGTAAATTGTAATGAACATATCCGGGCCAACGTCCTTCTTGCCCTCCCTTTTTTACTCTTTTGTAAATCTTACCAATAATATCGCTTATGAAGGTTCCTGTGCCCACCGCTGGATCTAAGATTTGGACTTTATGGATATTATCCTTTGTTTTTGTGGTGCTAGCTAAACCGTCCACGAGTTTGAACTCTTTTTCGAGAAGTAGATCAACCGAGCGCACAATGAATTGAACAACAGGAAGTGGAGTGTAATAAGCCCCCATTTTCTTACGAAGAGCATCATCATATTCTTTTAAGAAATCTTCATAGAAATGAATTACTTGATCTTGACCTCTCTGTTTTCCTTTTTTAGAGTTAATTTCGAAATGTTGTTTCATCAACTTAGCGACATCGGCATGAGTAAACACCTCACATAGCTCGTCAACAATATAGGAAAGTCGTTTTTCAAAATTTCTTCCTGCAATATGATCAAAGAAATGACCCAAGAATGGATTTGAGGCAGGAATCAAATCACGAGCCTCCTGCCGATTAAAAGAGTCCAAAGAATCGTCGTAAAAACGTGCAACGAATAGTCCATAAACTAAAGTCTGGGCATACATATCTGCAAACGAATCGACTGTAAGATCGTGAACAAGAAGTCTTTTGATTGTTTCAAAAACATTCATTAATTCAGAACCTTTTCCCTCTTCAGTAGATAAAATTACCTTTATATTGTCCCTAATTCGCTGTCCCTTTCCACCCATTATTTTTGCTAAATGCTGACCAGATCGAATTGATTCTTTATGTGATTTAGTAAAGTCTAGGAGTGTTCTTGCAAGATATTCATAACTTTCTGGCTTTGTTGTAATTGTTCGACTTTTTATGTCATATCCTGCAATTTTTATAGGCTCTCCATAAGACAATCCATTTCTGTAGAATCTAAATTCAAGATAATCAGTCAAGACTAAATTCTCATATCCGAAGTACCTTGACATCTGCTCAGATGCCTCGACTTTATCTAGAGAAATACCTATATCTTTTGTTTCAATATATAAAAGCGGGACGTCGTCTTTTACAGCAACAAAATCTGGCTTATTTCCACCTTTTGCTTTTGGATCATTATCAAAACGAGATACTTTCATTGATTCAAAAACACCTTTGAGTAGGATCTCAAAGTCGGTACGATATCCCATTTCACTTGTCTCTATATGAGAGAATTTTGAAATGATTGCCTTGATATAATTTTCGACGATATCTTTCATACTGCCCAATTTTAGCACTTTCAGCTTCGATTTGTTATATAACTCATATCAAGTCGACTAAATTGGATCAAAGTCATACAAAGTCGATTAAAGTCGAAAACATGGGAAAATACCCCTTGACACGATTATAAAAAGGATCTAGTATGAAAGTGTATTGGAGGTTTGCTTTATTTAAGCAAACGGCGATGACTGGTTTTTCCAGTTAGGCTCAAGTCAGTTCTAACGCAATACCTAAGAGCTGTAATTGAAAGTATTAATTGCTTTCCGTTGCAGCCTTTTTTATTGCAACAAGTAGAACTAGTATGAAAAGCTTAATCTGGACAACCGAAAAAAGAAAAGTAAAAGATCTAATCCCCTATGAATTAAATCCAAGGAAGATCACTGAAGAACAAGCCAAAAAATTGACCGAAAGTTTAAAACGCTTTAATTTGGTTGAAATCCCCGCTATTGATACTGACAACAAAATTCTGGCTGGACATCAGAGGGTGGCTACTCTTTTGATACTAGGCAGAGGCAACGAAGAAATCGATGTGAGGTTGCCAAACAGGAGGCTAACTAAGGAAGAATTTGAGAAGTATAACCTAATAAGCAACCGCGTGACTGGAGAGTGGAATTACGAGATCTTGAAAGACTTTAATATTGAGACGCTCCTAGAAACAGGTTTTGATGACTCTGACTTATCGTATATTTTTGATCAATCTCTGGGGGTTGAAGATGATGAGTTTGAAACAAGCAAAGAGATCATAAAAATAAAAAATCCAAAAACTAAAACCGGAGACCTAATAATTTTTGAGGATGGAGTTCTTTGTTGTGGCGATGGTACAGATCCAGAAGTAGTTAATAAATTGACTAGAAACAATAAAATTAACTTGATTAATATAGATCCACCCTATAATATAGGACTGGATTATAATAATGGATTCAGAACAAGAGGAAAATACGGTGGAACCACTTTAGATAACAAAAGCGATACTGAATACCGTGAATTTCTCAAAAACCTCCTTCAGAACAGTTTAGACCACACATATCCAAATTTCCACTGCTTTCTTTGGGCCGATGAACGTTATATAGGAATGATTCAGAGTCTATATTCAGAACTGGGAATAGATAATAAAAGAGTATGCCTTTGGATCAAAAATTCACAGAACCCTACCCCACAGATTGCATTTTCAAAGTGTTACGAGGCTTGTGTCTACGGAGTGGTCGGAAAGCCATATCTTTCACCATCTGTACACAATTCAAACGAAGTAATGAACAAGGAAATAGGAACCGGTAACAGATTGCCGGATGATATTATGGATACCTTCAATATTTGGCTTGTCAAACGTCTTAATACGCAAGATTATTCACATCCCACAGAAAAGCCGGCATCTCTCTATGAAAAAGCTTTACGAAGATGCTCTAAACCTGGAGATACAATTCTTGATTTGACAGCGGGGTCGGGTGCCTTAATGTCTGCCTGTATACAACTTAGACGTAGATTTCTTTTGTGTGAAATTGAACCAATCTTTTGTGATTTGATAGTTGAGAGATATAGACGGTTAACAGGAAAGGAGCCTAAATATGTTAATCCATAAAAACGGAATGGTCAGTATTGGCCCGCACATATTAGTAAACGGAGACGCTAGAGATCATGAGTTAATAAGAAGGCTAGTTGGTGATAAAAGAATAAGTCTTGTTGCTTGTGATGTACCTTACGGTATTGGGGTGGTTGAAAGTAAGGTGGGATTTGTGAAAATAAAGAAAAACAAAGTCATTGCAAATGACCAGCTTCAAAGTGAAGAAATGTACAGGAAATTTACTAAAGACTGGATTGAAGCCGTAAAACCCTTTCTTGCCAGAAAAAATTCATTCTATATTTTTAATTCAGATAAGATGATTTTTGCCCTTCGCGAGGGAATGAAGGATGCAGATGTAAAATTTGCACAGTTGCTTATATGGATTAAAAATCAGGCAGTTATGGGAAGATTGGATTATCTCCCTCAGCATGAATTGATTGCTTATGGCTGGCATGGCACTCATCAATTTGTTAAATCTCAGGATAAAAACTTAATTTTTTATCCTAGACCAAGCAAAAGCCCTTTTCACTCTACAACCAAACCGGTGGGTCTTATTCGCAGGCTTATCCTTAACAGTTCAAAAATCGGCGACTATGTATACGATGGTTTTATTGGCAGTGGAACGACCGGGTTAGCGTGTCAGCAAACATTGAGAAAATGCCTGATGGTTGATCTGGATTTGGAATATTGTCAAACAACGATTGACAGATTTGAAAAGAACTTTGGAATTAAAGCTAAGAAATTATGAAAAATACAAAAATTACAAAAAGAATAAACAAAGACCAGGAATTACTGATAGAGCAGCTTAAGAAAACGCCAGTCGTGCAAATAGCCTGTGAGAAAACGTCGATAGGACGAAGCACTTATTACCGCTGGATCGAAAATTATCCTGAATTTGCAAAGAAGACAGGTGAAGCAATCAAAAAAGGAGAGTCTTTGGTTTCAGACATGGCTGAGTCACAACTACTTGCAGCCATTAGGGACGGAAACCTGGGGGCAGTAATATTCTGGCTCCGCAATCATCACAAGAATTATACAAATAGAATTGAGATTACTTCAAACAGGACCGATACAGATGAACTTACCCCCGACCAGCAAAAGTTAATTAAAAAAGCATTGGCAATATTAAAGAAAAAATAACTATGGAAGTAAACAAAAAATTATTTAAAACAATTATAAAAAGCTCACTTGTAAGGAAAACTCTTGCAAGACTCAGCCATTATTATTTTTTCCATATTTATATGGCTCATCATGTTCAATATGAAACTGCAGATTTTCAAAAAGAGATAATATCACTTACAGAGGATACTGAACAAAAATTTGTGGTGATTTTAGCTTTCCGAGGATCCTCAAAATCGACTTTAATTTCCCTCTCGTATGTGATTTGGTCAATTTTGGGAAAACAGAATATTAAATACATAATTCTAATGAGCCAAACCACTGGACAGTCAACACAGCTTCTGGCAAATGTTAAGGCAGAGTTTGAATCAAACGAATTGTTAAGAAAGGATTTCGGTTCGTTTGAAGATCCGAATGAAGTCTGGAGGTCAGATTCACTTGTTCTGCCAAAATACGGAGCCAAGATTATGTCAGCATCATTAGGAGAAAGTGTCCGCGGATACAAACACGGACAATATCGTCCGCAACTTTTCATAATGGACGATCTGGATGACATTAATTCGATAAGAACAAAAGACGGCAGGGATAAAACATACAACTTTATTACAAGTGAGGTCATGCCGATTGGTGATATGGATACGAAATATATTGTTGTAGGAAACCTCCTCCACTCGGATTCTGCAGTGATGCGTTTTAAAAAAGAAATTGAAGAAGGAAACCGTGACGGAATCGTCAAGGAGTATCCTTTCTGGGACAAAGATAAAAAACCGTTGTGGCCTCAAAAATTCGGTACAAAAGAATCTGTCACCAAACTAATAAAACGCATAGGGAATGACAGAATTTTCAGACAGGAATATCTTCTTGAAATCGTTTCTGATGAAGAACAGGTGATTGAGAGAGAATGGATCAAACGATACGACAAAATTCCGCCATTTATGGGGAATGGCTACAGATTTACAGCAATCGGAGTTGATCTGGCTATTCTGGATAAAGATTCCGCTGATTTTACTTCATTTGTTGTAGCTCACGTTTTCGAATACGGAGATTATCTCAGGGTTTACATACTTCCACACCCGGTAAATAAAAGGATGAAATTTTCAGAGACAGAAAGTGAACTGAAATCTTTAGTCGAAAGCCTTGGTGGCAAGGAAAGAGTAAAGATTTACATTGAGTCAGTAGGATATCAGGAAGCCTTTGCTCAAAGAATGAGTGAACAAGGTTACTATGCTTATTCTGTAGGGGTTAACAGCGCATCAAAAAGAGAAAGACTTTTATTTGTTTCCAATATGGTCAGATCGCATAAAGTATTATTTCCAAAAAGCGGAACTGACGAGCTTGAAGGACAATTGGTTAATTTTGGTACTGAAAAACATGATGACCTTGCTGATGCATTCTCAATTCTTATTAAGAAGATTATGGAGGAGGATAAACCATCAAACGATCCTATTATTGTAAAATCAACTGGTCTTTACAATGGTGTAGATATCCATGAAGATGAACAGAATGGCACTTTTCACTCATCAAACGTTGATTGGGCAGAAAGAGAGGATCGGCAGATTTTCAAAAGACATCATTGCAGAATCTTTGGTTGAAGTTTTTAGAATAAATCTGAGATATCAGTTTTAAGCTCCTTAGAAATTTTGGAAAGAAGCTTTAGGGAAGGTGATTTTCTACCCTGCTCGATGTGACCCATATGGGTTCTACTAATACCCAACTTTTCGGCAAGCCGTTCTTGTGATAGATCAACGTTTTTTCTTAATTTCTGGATTTTCTTGCCTAATCTTTCTTTTGTTTGTTTTGTACTTCTGACCATATGATCATTATTGATAGCTACTGGTTCTCAATCTACTAGCTAGAAGCGAGCAAATAGCCTTGACTTTAGCATGATTTTCAATCATCATTCAGGTAATAGACAGAAAGGGGGTGATATTGATGAAAAAATGTAAAGCTTGTAAAAGTGAAATTGACAAAAAAGCTACCAAATGTCCTAAATGTGGAGCTGATCAAAGAATTTGGTTTGCGAGACATCCTATCCTGACTGTTATTTTGGCTATTATTGTCATAGCAATAATCGGAGGATCAAAAGGAGGCAGTAAAAGCTCTAATAAAGAATCTTCTTCCCCAACCCCCGCCCCAATTGCAGAAAAGATAAATGCAAGGGACTTGGCTGATGATTTTGATGAAAATCAGGTTTCGGCAGAAGCCAAGTGGAACGGAAAGTTTGTTGAGTTCTCGGCAAAGATAACCAATATCACAGACTCGGGAATTTCATTTGCTGATGTGGCAACAAAGGATTTTTCAATGGCCCAAATCAGCTGTCATATAAGAGACAAGGAACAGCTAATGAATCTTAAGAATGGACAGACTGTTACAGTAAAAGGAGTTGTAGGCAAACAAACGATCGGAGTAATTGATTTTGACGACTGTGAGGTTGTTAAATAAGGTTAGTTAGGTAAACAGGAAGGTACAAACGCCTTCCTGTTTTACGTCTGGACTTCACCAACCCCAGCGGTATCATTCCCCTCAGAATGGACGAGCAAACTATAGCAAAGCTACAAATAAGGGTTTTGAAATTGGAGAAATACTTCTACAAATATCTTCTGACCCATAACAAGGTTTACATCGACAGGTTTTTCCTGACATCAAGGAGGCTTAAGAAATCTCTAGAAAAATGCAGCAAGATATAAACCAACCCATAAATTATTGTTTATATGCCAGAAAATCTTCAGAGGGAGATGAAAGGCAAGCAATGAGTATTGATTCTCAGATAAAGGAAATGATGGATCTGGGAAAGAAAGAAAACTTAACAATAAGCGAGGTCAGACAAGAAAGTCATTCTGCCAAACTTTCGGGACAAAGACCTGTATTTGCACAACTTTTGTCTGATATAGGAAAGGGAGTATTTAATGGTATTTTAACCTGGGCACCGGATAGACTTTCGAGAAACGCTGGAGATTTGGGAATGCTTGTTGACCTTATGGACCAGGAAAAACTACTCCAGATCAGAACTTTCTCCCAAATGTTTTCCAATAACCCGAACGAAAAGTTTTTACTGATGATTCTTTGTTCCCAAGCAAAACTTGAAAACGATCAAAAAGGAATAAACGTCAAACGTGGAATTCGAGCTAAATGCGAAATGGGATGGCGACCGGGGCCGTCCCCGATCGGATATATGAACAGGTCATTTAACGGAGTTAAAGATATTATTGTTGATCCGGATAGAGGTCATTTGGTAACCGAGATGTTTGAAAGGACAATTAACGGAGAACATGGTAGAGCAATCAAAAAATGGGCAGATAAAGTAAAACTAAATAACAGGTCAGGTAACCCAATTTGCCTGGCACAGATTTATAGAATGTTAAAAGACCCCTTTTACTACGGAGAATTCGAATTCCCGGTTGGTAGCGGAATTTGGTACAAGGGATCCCAACCGCACTTAATTACAAAAGAAACGTTTTTAAAGGTACAACATCTAAGAGCAAATATAGCTCCGAAAGCTAAATGGGGAAGCAAAAATATATTATTTAGAGGTATTTTTAAGTGTGCGAGTTGCCAGGCAGGGGTTACAGCAGAAGAAAGTTTTAGGGAAAGGTTGCATGGAGAACCTCGCAGACATGTTTATTACCACTGCGGAAGAATAAGAGATCCTAACTGCAAGGAACCGTTCGTTTCTGAAGAAAAGGTAATGAGCTCACTCGGAAAATATATAAACTTCATGGCAATAGCCCACCCACAGATGATAAAACTGACTCCAAAACTTAAACTCAGTATAGACTCATATAATAAAGCCCGGGAAGAAGCTTTAATTCAACAAAACGTAAACCCCAAAGGGAAAGAACTAACATTTGCCGAGTATGCACAACATATTTTAAGAAACGGAACCGACCAGGAAAAACGTGATATAACAACGGTTTTTGATAAACAACTTTATATACACAATAGAGAAGTTTGTGGAGCACCAATTAAATAGCAGTAGTATAATTTAGTCACATATGGCAAAGTCCAAAAGTCATAGGTTTCCCATGATTCCAGTTATCCTGGCTTTACTTTTATTTGTGGGTTTGGTTTTTATTATTAAATCGAAATTCGAAGCTCCGAGGAAAAATACACCCGATATTCAATTTACAATCGGAAAAGACAGAACCCTACAGTCTGTGATTGGAGATTTGAAATATTATGATTTCATTAAGGATGAAAGTGCTTTTACTTTTGCCCTTGAGCATACACAAGATAACACCAAAGGAGGAGAAAATATTATTAAAGTAGGTAAAGGCAGTAAGACAATCGAAAGAGAATCTGTTTACACAATCTCTCAAAGTATGACTGCTTGGGAATTAGCTTCTGTTCTCCTTAATAAGGGTGCACATCAAGACTGTAATCATGGTTGTCCTGAAAGTGATTTCATTCCAGAACTTCTCCCTGGTGGAGATTTATCTCCAACAATTTCTCAAAAATACGAGTGGGTAAAAACATATGAGGATTGTGTGAAAGCAATTGGAACAGACGGAGGACAACTTTCATCAGAACAATACGCACAAAAAACAGGCATAAGAAAGTGTGTTTCCCCCGACGGACGTGAATTTACTCAAGGTAAAGAAGGTTGGACTACTTCAGTTGGAGGATAATTACCTTTTGCCTTCATCCACTTCTTTTGCAATCCACCTCCTAAGTTCTTTTAAGTATTGATGAATTTGTGCAACCCTTGGTAAATTTAAAGGCATATAAAATTCAATTACAAGTCCACTCTTTGTTTCTTTAAATTTAACAATTTCTGTGACACCACTTTTGTTTACCTCGGCTGTTAATCCGTGGGCCATAGCATTTCTCAAATCGATTAATTCTTGTGGTATTTTCAACTTGGGATAATATTTATTGAACTTTCCAGCAATTTCCTCAAAACCATATTTAGAAAATGAATCTGGATATTCTTTATAAACTTTCCCTTTTTGGTATGGTGGTTTAGGAAGTTTTGTTATATCACCATCTTTTTTGGCAATTGCACAACGCATCAAAAATTCAATTGCCGTAACATCTCGCCATATTTCTCCTAAATATTCAAAAATATGTGGATTAGTGTCTTTCATATGAATCAATAATAGCATGTATGTGAACTGACACATTCTGGTCGTTTCTAACTCACAGAAAAGAGATTCGAACGGAGGTTTTTTGAGGGTAAGAAACCGTTATAATCCTCACTTTTAAAAATAGCGTTTTAGGAGGAAAACATGGACTATTCGAGAGAGTCGGGTCACTCGGGGTGCATATGCTGGCTGCGGGACTTGGATTCGAACCAAGATTGATGGATTCAGAGTCCATATGCCTACCATTAGCAGATCCCGCAATGTATCAAGCGTATTATACCATTCTCAGCCCGTGGTTTTAGTTCGGTTTATCATCGGTATTAGTGGTACACTGAAAAAGTAGAAAGGAGAAACATAATATGAAAGGTACAGTTAAAACAAAAACAGATAGAGGATTTGGATTTATTTCACGCGATGGTGAAGTAAAAGATCTTTTTTTTCATTCTAAAGATTTAGTTGGTGTTGAATTTGACGCACTTCAAGTTGGAGCAGTCGTTACATTTGATGTCGTGGATGGTGAAAAAGGACCAAGCGCAAAGAACGTAAAGCTTGCTGAATAAAATGTATTGGGTTTACATTCTTCAATGTATTGATGGGAGTTTCTATACTGGCTCAACAAATGATGTAGAAAAACGCCTCAAGGCTCATTTTGCAGGGCTTGGAGCTAAATATACTAAAAGCCACAAACCTGTAAGGTTGATATATAAGGAAAAATTTGACACAAAGTCTGAGGCTTTGAAAAGGGAGAT
>Ga0265297_10004441_pt1 | contig 22949 bp, 18 predicted proteins | sample Munlanlwell13791_FD_192502 | JGI IMG/M metagenome (GOLD analysis project Ga0265297, IMG submission 192502) | Leachate microbial communities from a municipal landfill in Southern Ontario, Canada - Leachate well 137-91 | ecosystem: Engineered > Solid waste > Landfill > Unclassified | place... | reverse complement strand
AAGGGGCATCCGCACGGCATTTCCAGAGGATTGGGAGTATTGCCCGGGATGGAAGGAAGCCTTTTGGCCTCAGACGATATATCCGGCAGGCAATCGATGAGCCCGACCGTATATGGATGCGCCGGCCTTTTAAGTATATCTTCGACGGGGGCAACTTCCACCACTCTGCCTCCGTACACTACGGCTGCACGATCTCCAATCTCATTCACCAGCGACAGGTCATGCGTGATGAAAATGATAGACATCTGCCTGTGGAGCTTGAGTTCCTTCAGAATGTGTACTATTTGTGCTCTGATGGTTACATCCACAGACGTAGTCGGCTCATCGGCGATCAATATCTGCGGGTCGCAGGAAAGGCTCATGGCGATCATAGCCCTCTGCTTCATCCCTCCCGACATCTGATGAGGATACATTTTGAGAGCGTGTCCCGGCTGAGGAATATTCATTTCTTCCAGCAGTGTGCGAGCCCTGTCCATGGCTTTCGTCCGGTTGATCCTATCATGCACCATTATCTGCTCTATTATCTGGTCGCCGATGGTAAAAACAGGATTCAACGATGATTGCGCATTCTGAAAAACCATGGCGATATCCCCACCTCTTACCACTCTCAGATGCGGCATCGGGCAGGTGGTAAGGTCCGCGCCTTTATAAGTGACCTGGCCTCCGACTATCCTGCCGGGCGGGTCATCGAAAAGACGAAGAATAGAGAGGGCTGTCACAGATTTACCGCAGCCTGATTCGCCCACCAGGCACAGACATTCCCCTTTTCTGAGAGCGAAATCCACGCCGTTTACGGCTTTCACCGTGCCGCGGCGAGTGAAGAACCATGTCTTCAGGTCTTTCACTTCCAGAACCGTCTCGGATTTCAACTGCATGCTATTCCTGTCTGTTGTTTCATATACTGGCCTTGGGATCGAAGGCGTCTCTTAAACCGTCGCCGAAGAAATTGAAGGAGAGAACCGTAAAGAAGAGCATAATGCCGGGCTCCACAGCCACCCACCAGGCCGTATCCAGGCTGTGCTGGCCGGTATTAAGGATGGTACCCCAGCTTGTGCTCATGGGATCACCCAGCCCGATGAAGCTCAACGCTGCTTCAGCCATGATAACACCTGGTATAGAGAGCGTGGCCATCACGATAATCAGGCTGCTGACGTTGGGAATTAGATGGTAAAACATAATCCGGGCATCGCTGGCGCCCAGTGCTTTGGATGCGGTAACGAAATCCCGGGTCCTGACGGACAACGTCTCGCTGCGTATGAGCCTTGCCGCCCCCGTCCAACCGGTCAGGCCGATAACCAGCACTATTATGGCCAGGCTGGGCCCGAAGATAAACACGATCATCACCAGCAGCAGAAAGAATGGAAAGGTCATCATTATATCGGTGAACCGCATTAAAACGTTGTCCATCCATCCGCCGGAGAAAGCCGACAGCACGCCGATGAATGTACCCAGGAAAATCGCAATACCTGTAGCCAGCAGACCGACCAGCAGCGATATCCTGGCGCCCGAGATCAGCATGGCGAGCATATCGCGCCCTTTGCTGTCTGTACCCAGCGGGTGATCCGCTTGCCCCCAGATAACCGTGGTTGTGGATTCACCGGTCGATATCTCATAAACCGATTCCTCTGTTGAGAAGCCCAGAGGAGGAAGATTCTTAATCGTAAAATCCGTCTTTTGCGGGTCCGGCGCAAAGATCGGGCCGAATATACCTATGAGGCAGAGGAACAGGATAAAACTCAGGCCCACGATGGACAACCGGTTTTTACATAACCGTTCCCAGTAGTAATCCATCAGCCTCTTGCCGGAGCGCGCCGGCTTGACTTCAGTCATATCTAATCCTCGGATCAAGATATGTATAGATCAGGTCCGTCGCCAGGTTGATAAACAGGACGAGGAAGGTGCCAATCAAAGTAACCGCAACAACCACTGCATAGTCGTTAGCGAAAATAGCGTTGAAAGACACCTGTCCCAGACCCGGAATACCAAAAACAATCTCCGTCAGGTATGCGCCGCCGAAAACAACGCTGCCCAGATCGAACATAATGATTGTGACCAGCGGCAGCACAGCATTGCGCAGAACGTGCTTGCCGATAACCGTTTTCTCAGGCAATCCCTTGGCGCGCGCCGTTGTTACAAAATCCTTGCGCAGATTATCCAGCATGGCGGACCTGGTGTAGCGCAGGTACCCCGCCAGTTCGCCGATGCCCAGTGCCAGCACAGGCAGCAGGAGCTGCTTGAGATTCTGGAGCGACCATATCGGGTAATTGGTATCGTAATACGTCTTAAACCACCCCAGGTAAACTGCAAATACCATTATCAGCATCAGTCCCAGCCAAAATCCGGGTATGGAAATGCCGATGAATGAGAAGATCGACGCAGCATAATCCACTTTAGTGTTTTGCTTGACCGCCGCCAGCATACCAAGCCCAACTCCCAGAACAATGGCGAAAATGGTTGCCAGCAATATAAGCTGGAAGGAATATATCCAGTGTGTGGCGATTAAATCGGCAACCGACTGAGAGGTGCTGAAAGACCAGCCCCAGTTGCCCTGCAGCAGGTTTCCCATATATGTAAGATACTGCTCGAGAATGGGCTTATCCAGACCGTAGCGCGCCTCAATAGCCTGTTTAACCGACTCCACATTCTCTCCCCTGGCAGCGATATTGAGGATGTATCTGTCCACGGGAGAGGTCGGGCCCAGCCGCAGAAGAATGAAGGTGATGGTCATGATGCCCCAGGCGATGATGACGCTGTAGATGAGACGCTTGATTATGTAGCTGCGCATCTATATATGCCTGGTGCAGCGCTCAGGAAAATGCTGCTATGGTCTTTTATTCAAAGCGCCACAGGTAGTAATTATAACCCATATTGATGCCCGGCTCGATGCCCTTGACATTGCTCTGAAAGCCGCGGTTGGCGCGCGTGTATGTGATGAAATCCACCGGCTGTTCCTCCGATATCATTCGCGCCAGCTCGCCGTACATCCGTGCACGCTCCCCCTTGTCCAGACCCTCTTCAGAGCGTATTTGCTGGAAGAGCTGGTCCACCTGCTCATTGAAAAATCCGAACGAATTGAGCCCGCCGTCCGACGCAAAGAAAACGCGGCTGCCGGATGGCGCAAGGGGGTCGGTATTATGTCCCATGAGTGTCATATCCCAGGCTTCGTCGCTCACTGCAAGCGGCCCGTTGTTATATCTGGGCTCCTTGTCGGTGCCCGGCTCTCTGTTCATCATGTACTGTCTCAGCAGCGTCGGCCACTGCACCCATTTGACCTCGACATCGATGCCGATGGCCGCCAGTTCCTGCTTTATCAGCAGGGACATCGATTCCACCACATCGCTGCCCGGCGTGGTCACCATGAGCAGCTTAACCGGCTTGCCGTCCTTGCCCAGCAGAATATCGCGGTCTCCGTTTTTCATATACTCATACCCTGCATCTTTCAGCATCTGCATGGCCTTTTGCTTGTCGTTGAGGGGGGGCACACCCAGCTTCACGACGGTTTCATCGCTGTACCAGGGTGAACTGGACGGTATGAAACTGAAGGCCGGCTCGGCAAAGCCCAAAGATATCTTCCTGGCAATTGTTTCTTTGTCTATGGCCATGGACAGCGCCTGCCGCACCTCTTTCTTGCGCAAACCTTCCCATCCGTTGGCCCTCTGGTTATAAGCGATGATGTTGTAGCCCCGTGTCGGCACCGTATAAACGGTGATGTTGTGCATCTTCTTGAATTTGGCAACGTTCTGCGGCTCGATCCCGCAATAGGTTATATCACCAGCCTCCAGGGCAGCCTGCATCACTGCCGACGTGCCGAACATCTTGATCACGTACTCCTCGAAATAAGGCGCGCCATTATCCTTCCCCAGAAAATATTGCGGATTGCGCGCAAGCACATATTTGTCGTTCTTCAACCACTGTTTGAACTTATACGGGCCAAGGTTGCCCGTATACGAGAGGTCGTTGAACTCCCTGGCCCGGGTAAAGGCATCCACATCGCCCTCGTACTTCACAGCTATATATTTGGGATAAGGCACCAAGCCATATAAAGTGTAGATAAATTCAGGCTGGACCGTTTTGCGCGTTATGGTGAAAGTCGTGTCATCGACCACGGCGGGTGTGACGAAAACCTTCTGGCCTCCCACGTCCTCATGCCAGTCATCCCTGTAATTGTAGTTCAGCCAGTCAGAGAACATCAGGTTTTTTAATGTATAGACATAGTCCTCCGCAGTGACCCTGGAGCCGTCGCTCCACTTGAGATCATCGCGGATGGTAATGGTATAGACCAGTCCGTCCGGCGAGACCTCGATATCTTTTGCCAGGCACCGCAGAATGATGTTGAATTGGTTGTCGTAATTCGCCAGCGATTCAAGCGTGTAACCCACGTAGCCGAAGGAAGAAGCATCGGCGGCCAGTATCCAGTTGAGCGTCTCGGCCTCACCGCCGGCAACGTCGCCCTCGATAAAACTTCCTCTTGAAGCGGGCGCTGCACAGGCGGATAGCGAAGTTGCCAGTATCAAAACCGCCATGATCGCAGCCAAGCTGTTATTAAAGTATGAATTATTCAATGTCTCCGCACCTTTCATCCATGCGGCCCTATTTACTCCGTGTACCAGAACTGATAGTTATACAGCATGTTAACGCCCGGCTCAATTCCCTTTATATTACCGGCTAATGCAAAGTTATCTTTGTAATAGACCAGGAAATCGACCGGCTGGGCCTCCGAAATTGCCTGCGTAAGCTCGTCATATATTTTCTGGCGGCTTACCGGGTCCACGGCCTCAGCAGACGAGGCTCTTTTGTAGAGGGCATCGACTTTGTCATTAAAAAAGCCGAAGATGTTTAGCCTGCCTGTGCTCGAAAAGAAAATTTCACTGCGGTTGATAGTCTTGGCATCTCCGAAGGACGAAAGTAGTACCAGGTCCCAGGGCTGGCTGCTCACAGCGCCCGGGCCGCTGTTAAATTCCGGATCCCTGTCAACGCCGGGGACCTTGTTCATATAAATCTCTCGCGCAACAAATTCCTGGACCTGGTACTTGGGCTCGACCTCAAATCCGATGCTATTCAGGTTCTGGCCTATGATATAAGCGGAAGACTTCTGCACTTCGCTGTCGATAGCGACCGGCAGGACCAGCTTAATGACTTTGCCGTCCTTATCCACAAAGCGCTGCTTGCCATCGACATCCTTCATCTCATAGCCGGCGCCTTTTATCAAATCGATGGCCTTCTGCCTGTCGGCAGCAGAGCTCATGCCGAATTTCAGTACCGCGTTGTCGTTGTACCAGGGTGAATAGGGCGGGATGATCCCATATGCGGGCTCGGCATATCCGCCGAAGATATCGTTAATGATGGCCGGTTTATCGATTACCATCGATATAGCCTGCCTGACTCTGGCATCTTTCAGGCCGATCCAGCCGTTATCGCGCTGATTGTAGGCAAGCATCAGGAATTGCCCCGACGGGATAGTCACAACTTTCAGGTTCGGGTTGCCGCGAAACGTATTTGCATCCTGCGGCTCGATAAATGCGTATGATATGGATCCTTTGTCCAGTCCCTCGTTGATATTTTCCTGCAGGCCGGGTTGATTGATGATATATTGCTCGAAATAAGGTGCGCCGTTATCCTTGCCCAGGTAATATCCGGGGTTCCGCTGCATCACAAGGCCCTCGGATGCAGTCCAGGCGGTAGGCCTGTAGGGCCCCAGATTGCCGCAATAGCTCATATTGTTAAACTCAGGCGAGCTAATGAATTCGTCTGCCATATTTTCATAGTGGCTTGCAATGCTCTTGGGATAAGGCATAAGGTCGTAAACGGCATACTCGAAATTGGGATCTGCGGTCTTTCTCACGATCTTGAAAACGGTATTGCTTACCGCTTCCGCTTTAACCCCTACCGGATTACCTCCGACTTCCTCCTGCCAGCGCGATTTATCCGCACACTGCAGCCAGTCAGCCAGCATGATATTGTTGATTGTGTACACGTAGTCATCGGCCGTTACAGATGTCCCGTCGCTCCATTTCAGGTCATCCCTGATGGTGACTGTGTATGTCAGTCCGTCCTGACTTACCTCCAGAGCCTTGGCGATGCATCTCGGCTGCAGCTTATACTGGTTATCGTAAACCGCCAGCGGCTCCACTATAAAGCTGGCATACCGCCTGGAGGCTCCGTCGTCGGTAGCGATTATCCAGTTAAGTGTTTGTGCGCTTTCACCGAGTTGAGACTCAACAAATGTACCCCTGACAGGATGAAGCTGCGGGCGCGCCGCGCATGCAGGGACCAGCATAATAAAAACAGTTATGATCGTTGCTAATATAAGTATCCTCTTCATATCTCTCCTTTAACATCATGGTCTTATAACGCCATATCGGCCAATTGGTTGCATTTACCAGTCTTCAACCATGGTAAGCCACGCGCTGCGTTCCCGGCCGACCGGGGATGAATATACTAACATAATTACATATTTAAATGAAGTGTTTTTTCATGCCTTCGATTAGCTCGTCCACCTGTTCGGCGGTCTCGATGCCCACACGTCGCATGGCCATATCTATTTTTTCGTATTTAGCTGCGTCATAGATATCATTCAGCTTTTCGTAGACCCCTGCCCGCCTGCCCACGCGGTAATTCAGTCTCTCCCTGAGAGGCATGGCCAGATATCGTTCGATGGTATCGAGACAGGCCTGCCGGGCATGTGGAAATCTCCCCTCCAGCTCGGGCAACAGGTTCACAATATGGTCGCTCTTCAGTTCTCCGCTGAAATCCAGCGCCGCTATAAAATCGCCTGTCTCTTTCACGATCTCATCCTCTTTCAGGACATCATATTCACCGGACCTGACCTTTTCCCATAGAGGCAGCGTTTCCCCCACCATCAGTGTCCTCAGCCTTACAAAGTCCGGATTTATGCGGTTGAGCACGGCGGCCGATTGCTCTGCGTGCTCCTTCGACCACTGCCTCCCTCCCAGCCCGGGAATATAATATTCTGATAGCTCTATGCCTGCTTCCTTAATGTTGAGGCCGCCTCTCACATGATCATCGGCAGTCATCCCCTTATTGACAAGTTTGAGCACATCGTCGGAGCCGCTCTCCATACCAACATGAATACGCGACAGGCCCGCCTCCCTCAACTCAGTCAGCTCGTGCACTGCCTTCTTAGCGGCCGTCTTGGAGCGGCAATAGGAGGTGATGCGCTCGATTTCAGGGAAGTTTTGCTTGAGCGCCGATACCACACGCAGCAGGTCCGGGTGGCGCATTATAATGCTGTTTGCATCCTGCAGAAATGCCGATTTCCCACCGGCCCACTGCCAGAGAGACACCTGCCTGACCGAGTCGTTGTCGGCAGCCAGACTGTGAATATAAGCGGCCACGTCGCGCAGCTGGCTGCCGAACCCGTTTTGCCACCCGAACTCCTTAATGCCTTGCACTATGGCCCGGGCCGTCTCAATGTCTTTTATTACGTCCTCAGCCGGGCGCAGCTCAAATTTACATCCCCTGTAGGTATGACAGAAGGCGCATTTATTCCAGGGACAGTTGCGCGTGGCGCGTATGAGGAGAGAATAAGCCTCACTGGGAGGACGAATCGGTCCGGTCTCAAAGCGGTACTGACTTAGTTTTTCCAGGTCCATACTGACATTTATTTTATCGCGTAAGCTGTATCCGAGGAAATCCCGCCCGTCCGCGGCACAGCCGCAATCAAAGTGCTAAAATCTGTTGTCATGGGCAGAAAAAACGGCAGCATCAAAGTCGTTTCCTTCGATGTGGAAGGCACACTGGTGACAACTGATTTCAGCAGCGCAATCTGGTTCGAGATGATACCGGGGCGCTACTCCATGAGACACGGCTTAAATTTCGAAGAGGCGACCGTTAAGGTGAGGCAGGCCTATGACAGCATCGGTGACCAGAAATTGGAGTGGTACGATGTCCAGTACTGGTTCACCCGCTTCGATCTGGGCAATGCCGATATCGCCATGGAGGAGCTGCAGCCCAGGGTGCAATATTATCCGGACACTAAACATGTGCTGGAACAGCTACAAAACAGGTACAGGCTGAGCGTCGCATCGGGCTCGCCCAGGCCGTTCTTGAAGCACCTGCTGAGGGATATAGAACACAATTTCAGCGCGGTGTTTTCATCAACGTCGGATTACCAGCAGGTCAAAACTGCTGATTTTTGGGCGGCCATGTGCCGCGATTTGCGTGTGGAACCCACCCAGGTCATGCATGTGGGCGATCATGTGCAGTTCGATTTCGAAGAGCCGGCCAGTATCGGTATCAGGGCCTACCACCTCGACCGCAACAGGGAATCCGGCCTGGCGGAATCACTGCAAAGCCTGAATGAGCTGATTCCGATCCTGTCCCATACACAATTATAGAATCGGGAGTGGGAAGTAGTTAGAAGGGCAGCCTCTCCACCTTTACCAGCGGCAGCAATAGCTCCACGTCACGCTTATGGCAGAGCTCGGTACCGGGCGTTAATGTAGCCGCCGTCCCGGTTGCGACTGCAAACCGTGAGGCCTCTTCCAGGCTGCCTCCGCAGCTCAGCTTAAATACCAATCCTGCCACGCTGGAATCACCGGCGCCCACGGTGCTCATAACATCCACAGTCGGCGGCAACACCCTGTAAATGGCATTCTTATCGCCGATAATCATGCCCTCCTTGCCGCACGAAATAGCAGCAATGCCAATGCCGTTGTCGATCAAAGCTCTAACAGCGCGTATTATATCCTCCTGGCTGCCAAGCTCCACTCCCATTGCGGTCTGCGCCTCCCGCACATTGGGTTTGACCACATCAGGTATGGCCTTGATGCCTTCCTGCAGCCAGAGATCGGCCGAGTCGAGAACTGTGATAATGCCCAGCGACTTCATTTCGTGAATAAGATCCCTGTAAATATAAAAAGGCACACCCGGCGGCACGCTGCCGGCCATCACCATATAGTCCGGTTTGGGCTTGAGCGATACAACCTTGGCTATCAGCTTCTTGAGCTCGCCCGCCGATACTTTGGGCCCGGGTGCAGAAATCCTGGTCTGGCAATGTGTTTTGAGATCTGTGATGATGAAGTTGCGCCTGATCTCGGATTTGATCGGTGTGAAATCACAGGGGACGCCCTGTTGCTTGAGAATCGTCCTGAGCGTCCTGCCGGCTAATCCGCCCACGAAGCCGTAGGCAGTTGTTTTGCCGCCCAGCTCCTTGACAACCCTGGAAACGTTGATACCCTTGCCGCCCGGCTCCCTCTTGAAGCTGAGCCAGCGATTGGTATCGTCCAGTATCAGATTTTCCACCGCAACATGCCTGTCCAGCGATGGATTAAGTGTTATAGTCGCAATCAATCAGATCTTCTCTACTTTGAGCATGTTGGTTGTGCCGGATTTGCCCATAGGTATTCCCGCTGTCACCACCACCAGATCTCCTTCGGAGCAGAGGCCGCATCTGCGTCCGGCATCTGCAGCTTCAGTAAACATGTTCATGACCATTTTCGTCTCACGAATTTTAAGCGCAGTTACGCCCCATGAAAGGGACAGCTGCCTGCGTATGGACTCTACGGCGGTAACGGCCAGTATGGGAGTGCGGGGACGATACTTGGATACGCGCCTCGCCGTGCTGCCTGAAGCTGTATAGGCGATGATAGCCCTGGCTCCCAGCTGGTGCGCCGTATGGCAGGCAGCATAGCTGATAGCATCGTCGGTCAGTGGTTGAAGGTCCTTTCCGCGGCTGGCCATGTTCTCATCGTAGGGCAGCGCGGCCTCGGCTTCGAGCGCGATGAGGGACATCATTTTCACAGCTTCTACAGGATACTGCCCGATGGCCGTCTCTTCAGACAGCATGATGGCATCCGTACCGTCGAAGATGGCGTTGGCCACATCTGTGGCTTCGGCGCGGGTGGGCATGGGAGAATCGACCATTGACTCCAGCATCTGGGTTGCCACGATGACGGGTTTGCCCACGTGGTTGCATTTTTTAATGAGCTCCTTCTGAACGATCGGCACACGCTGAATGGGTATTTGAACACCAAGATCGCCACGCGCAACCATTACGCCATCGGCCTCCTCCAGAATCGCATCGAAATTATTCAGCCCTTCCAGACGTTCAATCTTGGCGATTATCTTAGCAGACGAACCCCTCTCCACCAGGAATTTCCGCACCTTGATCACGTCTTCAGCGCTGCGCACAAAGGAAAGTCCCACGAAGTCGATCTCTTGAGCGACGGCGAACTCGAGGTGCCGCCAGTCCTCTTCCGTGATGGTGTCGATATCCCATGTTACACCGGGCACGGCGATACCTTTGTTGTCGTATAACCTGCCTCCGGTAATTACCTTGCATTTGACTGAATCAGCGCTGATGGACTCGACCTGCAGGCCTATTAATCCATCATCCAGTAGAATTTTCTGCCCCAGCTTCACATGATGCGGGAGGTCGGGCAGGTCGACCGATACCTGCGTTTCATCTCCGAGCACATCGCGCGTGGTCAGTATGAAATCGGCCCCCTCTCTGAGCCTGATCCCTCCCTTCTTGACCTTGCCCGTACGATCCTTGGGACCCGGCAGGTCGAGCAGCATGGCCGGCGATAACTTGAGCTTCGTTGCCTCCCGGCGCAGCAGGGCCAGATATTCGGCATGTTCTTCGACGGTGCCGTGGGAAGCGTTGATACGGGCGACGTTCATTCCTGCTTCAAGCAGTTGCTTGATCACGGAAGGCACTGTGCTGCTCGGGCCGATGGTGCAAACGATTTTGGTTTTTCGCAGGGCTTTATCCTGCTCAGGTAAATCAGCCATCTCACAACCTAATATCTGCGGTACCAACCCGCGTCAGTGTCTGCCAGTTTCGCTGCACTCAGGCCAAACTTGCCATACCACGGCCGGGCGTAGCGCCCGGCTATCTCAACCAGCTCCTGCATACGTTTTGCAGCGGTCCCGGACAGGAACCTTTTCCTCTCATCTCTTGATTCCATCTCGGTTGCCTCCTGCCAGATGGCGCGCCCGCCTAAAAATCCGGAGGCGCCGGCCTGGCAGGCGATGGTCACCTGCTGTTTGAAGGTCTCATAGCTCACTCCTGCGCTGAGAATAACCCAGGGGACGGACGATGCGCCGTCAAGCTGACGGCAATATCCGGCCAGTTTATCTGTATCGTGCTCATATTTCATGTCCGCCGGGAACTCGGCCTTCAATACATCTATGGGCAAGGCGGTCATCTGCCGCGCCGTTTCGATCACCATCTGGGGCAGATTGCGGGCGAACTCGGCGGAATCCATAGTCTCTCCTTCAACCCGGTAAGTCTTGGGCTCGACCAGCAGAGGAATATCGTACTTGATACAGTCTGCCGCAACCCTGTCGATTATTTTAAGCTGTTTTTTTGCCAGTCCGGTGATATCCGGCCTGTAGTAGACCAGTATTTTAACCGCTGAGGCGCCCATGCGCTTGATCTTCTCCACACCCCAGTCCTTGAGCAGCGAGGTAAGTCTCCCGGTTGGATCCTTCTGGTATCCGGTAGCCTCAATGCTGACCAGCAACCCGGTCTGCCCCCTCAGGGCTCCGCCGGCTATGCACTGGGCGGCACCGTATTCCGGATCCAGCAGTATGCCGCTGGAATGGGGACCAAGCACCGAGCACATATCCATTTTCATCTGCACGATCTCAGAATAATCAGGGGCTTCATGGTGTGAGCCCTCCATCATTGTGACCAGCCCGGAGCGGTGGTCCATGGCGCACATGACCAGCAGACCCGATGACGTCGCTATCTGTTGCAGCCCTCTGATTTTTCCTATCGATGTCTGTTTGTTCTTTCCACTCATCATGATAATCAATATAGCCGTTTGTAATTCCCCTGACAAGTCGGCCTGAATATAACCTGTAAATAAAATCACAGAAGTTTTATAATTACAAGGTTGTGGTCCATAATGCAGCAACAGAAAACCACGAGTAATAGCGATGCAAATCACAGCTCCGACAAATTCGTACAATATCGACTCGGTCTGCTGCAACAGCAGGCTCACCTGGTATTATATTGAAAAGGCCACGGAACGCGAGGCCCAGTACCTGGCCGACAATTTCCACTTTCACACACTGGCGCTGGACGACGTGCTCAGCCGCAACCAGCGGCCTAAAATTGATGACTATGAATCATATCTCTTTATCGTGCTGCATTTCCCCGTATTTGATAAGACCAACCGCGTGACGACACCCAGTGAGCTCGACATCTTTATAGGGGAGAACTTCATGGTCACCAGCCATAAGGGCGACCTCAAGCCGCTCTCCAGGATGTTCAACGAGTGCCTGATCGATGAAAACGTGCGCCAGAAATACATGGGTCGCAGCGCCAGCTTCCTTTTCTACCAGCTTCTCGATCGCCTGGTCAACTACTGCTTCCCCATCTTGGACAGGATTGAAGACAATGTCGACAAGATCGAGGACTTGATCTTCTCGCGCGCCGTTCCCGAGACGGTGAGAGAGATCTCCATGATACGCCGTGACCTGATCTCATTCCGCCGCATTATTCACCCTCAGATATCCGTGGTGGAGGAGCTGGAAAAGGAGAAGTACCCGTTCTTTAAAGAGGACCAGGATGTTTATTTCGGCGATATTGCCGACCATATACGCAAGATCTGGGATGGCCTGGAAGATTGCAAGGAGGTTGTGGACGGGCTGGCAGATACAAGCAACTGGTTGACCTCACACCGCATCCAGGAAGTGATGAGGGTGCTGACCATCGTTATGGCATTGATGGCGCCCGCCACCCTGATTGCCAGCATCTACGGCATGAATGTCCATCTGCCGGGAGGAAACGGCGGCGGCGATCCGCTCACTTTCATCCTGGTAATAGGCATTATGCTGGTCACCGCAGTCGCGATGTTGTGGTACTTCCACCGCAAGAACTGGATTTAGGTGCTGGCGTATGGGAGTTACCGGCAGAACTTCTTACTCGTACAGGTTTGTTTTAATCACGGCGCTCTTCATCACATGCCTTCTGGCTTCCAACATACTCATTGTTAAACAGATCGATTTTATCGGTCTTACGCTGCCGGCGGCAATCGTCATCTTCCCGCTCAGCTACATCTTCGGCGATGTGCTGACCGAGGTATACGGCTATAGCCAGGCCAGGCGCGTCATCTGGCTGGGCTTCTTCTGCAATCTGCTGATGGTCATCGCCATCTGGCTGGTGGGCATACTGCCGGCCGCACAGGTATTCGATGCGCAGGTTGCCTACGAGCGGATACTGGGCAATACCCCCCGCTTTCTGATCGCCTCTTTCATCGCATACCTGGCGGGAGAATTTGTGAACTCTTACATAATGGCCCGCATGAAGATGCTGACCAGGGGAAGATGGCTGTGGGCGCGCACTATCACATCAACCATAGCGGGCGAGGCAGCCGATACCGCTGTTGTGCTGCTGATCGGCTTCTGGGGGACGCTGCCGTCCGTAATTATTTTCTCCATGATAATCTGGCACTGGCTGTTCAAAGTAGGCTATGAAATCCTGGCCACACCACTGACCTACGCACTGGTTGGGTACCTGAAAAAGGCCGAGAACCTCGATACTTACGACTATGGCACTGATTTCAATCCCTTGCGGGCGGATTGATTAAACCTTAAAATTTGATTGCAACGTGGAACAGCGGTTTATAGTGGATGCCAATGCGGGCAAGCTCGCCAGATGGCTGCGTATGATGGGCTACGACACAATCTTATTCAACGGGCCGGACGATGGGGGCATGGTTAAGCTGGCGCTGACACAGGGCAGGACCATTATCACCCGCGACACCGAGTTCATGAAAAGGCGGGCTGTGGCCGGCGGCCGCGTAAAAGCGTTGCTGATCTCCGGCGACGACCCCGTGGCACAGATGAGGACGGCTATTTTATCTCTTAAAATCGATCGCGACTACAGGCCTTTTACGCGGTGTCTGGAATGCAACGCCGAGCTTTCCAGCAGGGATAAAAGCCAGGTAACAGGATCCGTGCCGGAGCGAGTATATGAACTACAGGAGCAATATATGCAGTGTCCTATCTGTGGACGCATCTATTGGAGGGGGACGCACTGGGCCGCCATGAACCGGAAGATGGATGAGTTAGACCTGAATAGACGGCCGTCGGGAAAGGAGTGAGCCAATGAAGATCGTGACTTCGGATCAGATGAGGACTATAGACCGCAAAGCGGCCGAGGGCGGTATCGCCACATCGTTTCTCATGGAAAACGCCGGGAGGGCTGTAGCGGAGGAGACCCGTGGTTTCGTCGATTATATAGCAGGCAGGATCGTCCTTGTGCTGGCCGGCCCGGGCAATAACGGTGGGGATGCTCTGGTTGCTGCACGGTACCTGCATGAGTGGGGCGCCGATGTTAGCATATTTTTATTGAGCGAGAGACTGCCTGAAGACAAAAACCTGGCACTGGCCAAAAAACACGGCATCCCTCTCTTTTACATACATAAGGACCTCAAATACTCGAAGCTGAAACACGTGCTTTCAAAATCGGAGGTGGTGGTCGATGGCATACTTGGGACGGGCCGGGCACGTCCGCTTGAGGGCAGATTTAAAGAGACCCTCGTAAGGATCAACCTCGAAAAACAGCGGCGGCCGCAGCTTGTTACAGTGGCTATCGATATTCCGACCGGAATGAATGCGGACAACGGCGGTGTTGATCAGAGCTGTTTGAAAGCGGACCTCACAGTAACGCTGGGCCTTCCCAAGCCCGGCCTGTACAGCTTCCCGGGCGCAGACAGGGCGGGAAAGGTGGTCTGCGCCGATATAGGTATACCCGCAAGCCTGAGCCGGAATATCAAAACGGAGCTGATCACAGCAGAGTGGGCACGCTCCACCCTCCCGCCGAGGCCTGCCAGCGCCAATAAGGGCACTTTCGGCCGCGTGCTGGCTGTTGTCGGATCGGAAAACTACATTGGAGCCGCCTTCCTGGCCTGCATGGGCGCTGCGCGCGTCGGAGCCGGGGTGGTTACGTTGTCAACCGCCAGAAGCTTGCAGCCCATACTGGCTTCCAAGCTAACCGAAATAACCTACGCGCCGCTGCCGGAGACCGCAAGAGGGACACTGTCGTCCAAAGCTTCTTCAGCCATCCTCGGCATACTGCCGTATTACAGGGTACTGCTGCTGGGCTGCGGCTTGGGGCAGCATCCCCAAACCAGGGACTTCGTAAAAAATGTGCTGATGGGCCTGCCCGAAAACCCGCCGGTCCTGCTACTGGATGCCGACGCGCTTAATATTGTTGCAGGTATTGACAAGTGGTGGAAGCATCTTCCCACGGGCGCGGTTGTTACGCCCCATGCCGGCGAGATGTCCAGACTGATGGGAATTTCCATAGAGAAGCTGCAGGGTAACAGGCTGGAGATGTGCCGTAAAGCCGCAGCGCACTGGGACAAGGTCGTGGTGCTCAAGGGGGCCTACACGGTCATCGCAGATCCTGCAGGTCGTGCACGCATAAGCGACTATGCCAGCGCAGGTCTGGCCACAGCCGGCACGGGCGATGTGCTGGCCGGCGCCATTGCCGGCCTGGCCGGCCAGGGCATAACGCCCTTCGATGCCGCCGTCCTGGGAGTCCATCTGCACGCAGCCGCAGGCGAGATGGTAAGACGTGAACTGGGCGACACAGGTATGCTTGCCACGGACCTTTTGCCGGCGCTGCCGAAGGTGATCAAAGAACTCAAGGAAAAGCGTGATTAAGCGCTCGCAATGACAGGCTTATTTATGTCATAATGAGTTACTATGCTGCTGGCGATCGATATCGGCAATACCAATGTCACGTTCGGCGTATTTGAAGGGGAAAAGATCAAAACGACTTGGCGTGTATCCACCGCCATTCATCGCACCGCGGATGAATACGCCCATCTCATGCTATCGCTTATGGAACGGCGGGGAGTAACGGGGTCTCAGCTCAAGGATGTGGTTGTATGCAGCGTGGTCCCTCCCATGCTGATCGTCTTCGAGCAAGTGTGCAAAAGCTTTCTCAAGAAGGCGCCTCTCATCGTGGGGGCCGGCGTTAAGACCGGCGTCCGCATCGATATGGACAATCCGCGCGAGGTTGGGCCCGACCGCATAGTCAACGCGGTAGCCGCTCACAATCTTTATGGGGGCCCGGTGATCGTCATCGACATGGGCACCGCCACCACGTTCGATGTGGTATCAAAGGACGGCCGGTACATCGGCGGCGCTATAGCACCCGGCATAGCCATTGCCACCGAGGCTTTGTTCACCCGCACGGCGGTTCTGCCCAGGATCGAGCTGGCCATACCCAAGAAGGCAATCGGGCGCAACTCCGTAGCTGCCATGCAGTCGGGCATAGTGTTCGGATACATAGGCCTGATCGAAGGTCTGGTGCAACGTATACAGGCCGAGCTGGAAGAGAAAGCCAAGGTAGTGGCCACCGGTGGTTTCGCAGCTATGGCACCGCAAGCCTCCAGTATCATAGACATCGTCAATGCGGATCTTACCCTTATCGGGCTCCGACTGATTTATAATATGAACCGGGACTAGTGGAAAAAGCATATGGCGAATAAAGTGAAAACCGTTGTTCTGGGTGTGACAGGCAGCATAGCGGCATATAAGGCTGCCGAGCTTGCCAGTCGCTTCACTGCGGAAGGCTTCCGCGTCGACGTCATTATGACGGAGTCGGCGCAGAAATTCATCTCGCCGCTCACCTTCCGCAATATCACGGGTCGTCCGGTGGTGACCACCATGTGGGACCTCGCCTCCGAGTTCAGTGTCGAGCATGTAGCGCTGGCCGAAGCGGCCGATGTCGTCCTGATTGCGCCGGCAACTGCCAATATCATAGCCAAAATAGCCTGCGGCATGGCCGACGACATGCTTTCCTGCACCGTGCTTGCCACCAAGGCGCCCATTGTGATAGCCCCGGCTATGAACGACAATATGTGGTCCAACGCCATCACGCGGGAAAACGTGGCCAGGCTGGTGAAGCGCGGTTTGACCTTCGTCGGCCCGGCGCGCGGGCGGCTGGCCTCGGGCAAAATCGGGCTGGGCCGCCTCACATCTCTGGATGAGATATTCGGCGTCACACTTCAGGTGCTCGGCAGGAAGGGTGACCTCGCGGGCAGGCATATCGTGGTCACCGCTGGAGGGACACAGGAGCCGCTGGACCCCGTCCGCTGCCTGACAAACCATTCCTCGGGCAAGATGGGATATGCCATCGCCGAAGCGGCGCGCAACCGCGGAGCGGAGGTGACTCTCATCAGCGCCCCCACCATGCTGGCCGCTCCCCCCGGCGTCAAGATCATCGGTATCCGCACGGCGGAGGATATGTTCAAGGCCGTCCAGGACTCGGTTAAAAAGGCGGATGCGCTTATCATGGCTGCCGCCGTGGCCGATTTCCGACCGGTCAAAGCCGCCTCCAACAAGATGAAGCGGCAGGAGATGAGCGAGCTGACGGTCGAGCTGGAGAAGACGCCCGATATACTGGCACAGGTCAAAGGCGATTTTGTAAGAGTTGGCTTCGCCGCCGAGAGCCGCGATGTAATCGCCAACGCCAGGGATAAGGTTAAAAGGAAAGGACTGGATTTTATCGTGGCCAACGACATCACCGAGAAGGACTGCGGTTTCGGCACGGAGACCAACCGTGTGACCATCATCGACAGCAAAGGCAGGATCGATGAGCTGCCCTTGATGCCCAAGGACGAGGTGGCGGACAGGGTGCTCGATAAACTGCGCGGCATTTTGAAATAGCGGCCGTCGGCCACTACAGGTATTCAGCAATATCTCAGGCTCAGATAATCCGACTATGGAATCGAATGAGAGGATCACCCCAAACCATGAAAAGATCATCGGCCGCCTGCTGTCTTTAAGCGACGGCATATTCGCATTCGCCATCACCCTGCTTATTCTTAATATCGTGCTACCCTACGGGACCTCCAAAGAAGAGGTGCCGCAGGCCCTGCTGTCGCTGTGGCCCAAGTACCTGTCTTTCCTCATCAGCTTCGTGGTTATCGGGCTTTACTGGATAGTTCATGTGCGCCAGTTCCGCTATATACGCAGATTCGATACAGGGTTGCTCTGGCTCAATCTTCTTTTCCTCATGTTCATCGTGTTGATACCGTTCTCCACCAGCGTTTTAAGTGACTTTGAGGAGACGGCCAGCGTCGTTCTTTATGCCGCAAATATGGCCTGTGCCGGGTTCACGGCCACCGGGCTATGGATTTATGCCGTCCGGCGCAGGCTGGTCGACGAAAAGCTTGGCCGGCCGCAGGTCAGGCGCGGTATAATAATGAACCTGATCGCCCCGGCCTGGTTTACCGTGTCGATCGGGCTGGCTTTTATAAACGCCGGCCTCGCAGCCTATTCGTGGCTGCTGATAGGTGTAGCTCACAGGATTATCGACTGGAAGCTCAAAATGCCTGAATCTGAAGAGGATATTTAATAAACGCGGGGTCAAACATGTCTGATATACCTAAAGCCTATGAACCCGGTAACGTGGAGCAGAGCCGTTATAAATTCTGGCTGGACGGGAACTACTTCAAACCTAAAATCGATCCCGGGAAAAAGCCCTTTACCATCATCATGCCCCCGCCTAACGTCACGGGCGAGCTGCACGTGGGCCATGCTTTAACGGCAGCCCTGGAAGACATCATGACCCGCTGGCACAGGATGAAAGGGGACCCGTCACTCTGGCTGCCGGGCGTCGACCATGCCGGCATTGCCACGCAGGTGGTTGTCGAGAAGGAGCTGGCTAAAGAGGGACTGGACCGTCATGAGATCGGGCGCGAAAAATTTTTGGAGCGCACCTGGGCCTGGGCCAATAAATCGCGCAGAGCCATCACACACCAGCACGAGCGCCTGGGAGCATCCTGCGACTGGTCGCGCGAGCGTTTCACTCTGGACGACGGACCGGTCAAGGCGGTCAAAACAGCCTTCGTTCGCCTGTACAACAAAGGGCTGATATACCGCGGCGAGCGCATCATCAACTGGTGTCCCAGGTGCAGGACCGCCCTCTCCGACCTGGAGGTGCAGAGCAAGGACCTGGTCAGCAACATGTGGCACATGAAATATCCCTATGCCGACGGCAGCGGATATATAACGGTGGCCACCACCCGCCCCGAGACATACCTGGGCGACTCCGCCGTCGCGATCAATCCCGAGGACGGTCGCTATAGTTCTCTGGTAGGTAAGAAAGTCGTTCTGCCCTTTATCAGCCGCGAGATTCCCATCATTGCCGACGCTGCCATAGATAAAGAGTTCGGCACGGGTATGGTCAAAGTTACTCCCGCTCATGATCCCGTGGACTTCGATATCTCCCAGCGGCACGGGCTACCCGTTATCCACATTCTCAACCCGGACGCCAGCATGAACGACAACGCCGGCCCCTATGCGGGGCTGGACCGGTTCGAGGCGCGTAAAAAAATAGTAGAGGACTTCGAAAAGGCCGGCCTGATGGAGAAGATCGAGCCTTATTCCCATGCCATTCCCCACTGTTTTCGTTGCTCCACCGTAATCGAGCCGGAGGTCAGCAAGCAGTGGTTCGTTAAGATCGCGCCGCTGGCGGCGCCTGCCATCGAAGCGGTCAAAGACGGGCGGATACAGATCATCCCGGAGCGGTTCGTCAAAATCTATCTCAACTGGATGGAGAATATACGCGACTGGTGCATCAGCCGCCAGCTGTGGTGGGGACACCGCATACCGGTCTGGTACTGCCGCAAGTGCGGAGAGATGACGGTTGCCGTCGATACCCCGACCAAATGCAGTAAATGCGGCAGCAGTGACATCGAGCAGGATCCCGATGTGCTGGATACCTGGTTCAGCTCCGGCCTGTGGCCGCATTCCACACTGGGATGGCCGGACCAGACCGAGGACCTGAAATATTTCTACCCCACCTCTGTCATGGAGACGGGTTACGATATCCTCTTCTTCTGGGTGGCGCGCATGATTATGATGGGCATCGAGGATGCGGGGGACGTGCCCTTCCGCACGGTCTATCTTCACGGCCTGATACGCGATGAGAAGGGCGAGAAGATGAGCAAGATGAAGGGCAACGTGCTGAACCCCCTGACCGCCATCGACCAGTATGGCTGTGACGCGCTGCGTTTTGCTCTGACAACGGGCACCGCGCCGGGCAACGACCTCAATATGGGACAGCACCGTCTGGAGGCCGGGCGCAATTTCGCCAACAAGCTGTGGAACGCCGGACGCTTCGTGCTCAAGGCCCTTGAAGCTGAGCCGCTAACGAAAAAAGCCTTCGCCGAGGCGGGAACCAAGGGACGGAAGGAGATCGAGGACCGCTGGATTGTCTCCAGGATCAACCGCGTCACAGCGGAGGTCGATGCGTTGATGAAGGACTTCCAGTTCGGCGAGGCCGAGAGGGAGATACACGACTTCCTGTGGGGAGAGTTCTGCGACTGGTATATCGAGATTTCCAAGCAGCGGCTGGGAAGAAAAGATTCTCCTATTGCCGTGCTGGCCTTTGTGCTGGAAACGTCCCTCCGCCTGCTGCATCCTTTCATGCCGTTTATTACGGAGGAGCTGTGGCAGAACCTGAAAGTACGCCTGCCGGAAGGCACAGTCGATTCACCGGCACTCATTATTGCACCCTACCCCACCCCCAATGCGAAGCTGTACGATGACGAGTCCGAGCAGGTCATGGACATGGTCATGGAGGTGGTGCGCACTATCCGCAATGCACGCGCCGAATACAAGGTTGATGTCGGCAAGTGGGTTGAGTCCAGCGTATATGCCGAAGGCCATTTACCCGATCTCAAGGGCAAGTCTTCCGCCATTGAGGCGCTGGCCAGGACACGACCCCTGCATATACAGCCCCGCGATCAACGTCCCGCTAAAACGGACAAGGCCATGGTCTATGTGCTCAAGCACGCCGACGTGGTCATCCCGCTGGAAGGGATGGTGGACATGGATGCGGAGAAAGCCCGCCTGTCCAAAGAGATGTCTGTGCTGGAACGAGAGATAGCGCGCCTGACGCAGAGGCTGGAGGACGGCCAGTTCACCTCCAAAGCCCCGGCGGCAGTGATAGAGAAGGAGAAAGCCCGTTTAACGGAGTACACGGACAAGCTGGCGCGAATGAAGGCCGAGCTCAAACAGCTCGATTAAGGCTTGCGGCCGGACATCCTGCGGTACATCAGCAGCATCGCTTTTTTTGTATCGCTGGCCACCCTCGATTTCTCGCTGGTCTTCACCCTGTAGCGGAAGAGCCAGTAAGTGAACTCCTTGAGCTCGGTCAGCGTCAGGGACTTGCGATGCGGGTACTTCATCTCCTTCTGAAACCTGTTCAACAGGTCGCCCAGTTCCGCACGGTAGATCCGTTTGTATGCTCTGTCGGCCTCTTCCCCGGCGCTGAGAGGGACCATGCTGGCCTTTCTTATCTCATAGATGGTGGCCAGCAGCAAAGCCTGCTCGATAAGGACTCCGTAGAGAAAGTTCAGGTAAGCGCGGTATTTAGCCGGCCCCAGCGCCGCCTTGAACTCCCGATCGCTTATCTCATAAGGGGGCCGGTCATAGAAGAGCAGGTTATTTAGCTCATCCTCCGGTATGGACTCTCTTATCTCGTCGCAAAGGCGCTCCGCCAGCCGCAGCCAGTCGAAGGCCTCTCCTCCCACCAGGTAAAGGTAACGCTCCCCGTTGTATTCCTCTTCCGGGCTGCGCCACATGGCTATCGACTCGAGGAGCGCGGTGTACCAGTTGATACCGGCTTTCACCCGGTTCTTGAGATGCTGAACGGCGCGCGCATCGCCCGCCAGTGCCGCCGCATTCGTGGCCGAGCCTTTATCCTGCTCCATTTACATCACCGTATTTTTCCCGAGTCATAATGCCCGGCTCCTGTGCAGAAAAGCCAGCACCTCGCTCAGCGGCCTGGTATTCAAAATATCATCTGGACGGCACCACGCCCGTCGCGCCACACCGACGCCGAACTTCATGAAGCCGAGATGATATACCGCGTGCGCGTCCGTGCCAATGGCCAGGGTCACCCCCAGCTGGCGCGCCCGGTAGGCATGAATATCCTTGAGGTCCAGCCGGTCGGGGATGGCGTTTATCTCCAGTGCCTTGCCGTGCTTCAGGGCAGCGCCGTATACGGCCTCAAGGTCTACATCCACCGGTTCACGCTCTCCTATTTTACGGCAGGTGGGATGGGCAATCATATCCACGTGAGGATTTTCTATGGCGCCGATTATACGGCGCGTCATCACGTCCCTGGCCTGCATGAATGAAGAATGCACCGAGGCTACGACAATATCCATCTCAGCCAGTACCTCATCGGGAAGGTCCAGGCTGCCGTCCGCCTTTATATCGACCTCTACGCCGTTCAGCAGGTAAGGTCCCGAGGATGAGGCGTTGAGCTTTTTTATCTCTGCCGTTTGCCGGCTGACACGGTCCATCTTTCTGTCACTGCCTATATTGCGACCGCTGGAGTGATCCGTGATGGCCAGATATTCGTATCCCAGGGCTACGGCCGCAGCCGCCATCGCCTGGATGGTATCAATACCGTCGCTGCCGACCGTGTGTGTGTGAAAATCACCCTTTAAATCTTTTTGCTCGACCAGGTCTGGAATAGCCTTTCTCTCCGCCAGGTCGATCTCTCCCATATCCTCCCTGATCTCCGGGGGTATGTACTGAAGGCCCAGGTAAGCATAGAACGCATCTTCGCGGGCAAACTTCTCCACTTTACCTGACCCGACATCCGTGATGCCGTACTCGCTGAGGCTCAATCCCTTCTTCTGCGCCCAGGTGCGCAGCGTAACGTTATGCTGCTTGCTGCCGGTGAAATGTTGCAACAGCGATCCAAAATCGGTGTGCTCCACCATGCGCAGGTCGGCCTGCAGTCCTCCGGGCAGGATCACACTGGCCTTGGTGGGCCCCTGCGCCAGAACCTCCCTCACCTGTGGCAGCGACACAAAAGCTTTTATAACTGTTTCAGGATCGTCGGCAGTGCCCATCAGGTCGATATCGCCCACGGTCTCCTTAAACCTGCGCAGGCTGCCTGCAGGCGTCAGGTTGAGCACACCGGGCACTTTGCG
>Ga0265297_10004440_pt1 | contig 22969 bp, 20 predicted proteins | sample Munlanlwell13791_FD_192502 | JGI IMG/M metagenome (GOLD analysis project Ga0265297, IMG submission 192502) | Leachate microbial communities from a municipal landfill in Southern Ontario, Canada - Leachate well 137-91 | ecosystem: Engineered > Solid waste > Landfill > Unclassified | place... | reverse complement strand
CACACCAAGGAACTATAAATAACTGCGGGTTGAGTAATCTGCGTCTCCGCTAATTTCTTATCAAATTCTTCCTGTTCTTCTTTTGTAAGAAGATCAGCAGATTTGTAAATGTAGTCGCGCAAAGAAACCCGTGAAAAAGCTAATAAATCTTTTGCCCAGTCAAAACGTTCAGTAATCCTTCGGGTCATATTTAAACGCTGCGACCCTTGCCCGGGAAATAAGAATCCCAACCTGTTTTTCAGCGCGTTATTACTTAAAATGATGTGCGTGTTGGAATCTTTGGCTTTAATTCTGCGAATTTGACCATCCTCTAAATTGGCTGTCTCAATCTCATGTTCAATTAGATTAATTGCATCATATAAATGTTCAGGGGAATCTGTAACAACGGCAATCTTTATCGGAGCACGCCTTTTAGCTTTCTTGTCCAGAAGCGCTGCCAAATCAGGCATTTCGGCGACACTGATATTGCGCAAATCCTCTTTAAATTTCTGAATAATCTTTTTTAAATGAGTGACGGAGGGAGATGCGAATACAAAGATTTCCGTCTCTTGGCTGCTGACGAAAAGCGAACGTTCATCAATCGCGGGTTTTATTTTGTCACTTGGCCCTTCTTTTGACTCTATTGTGACATGACAATTAATCCCTCCAAATCCCGCAGAAGAGATCCCGGCTCTCATGGCTTTGTCTTGAGTCAAAGTTTCTCCCTTAATAATGGGATACAAATGCCGTGCTCTCTCCCGAAAGATTTCATTAGGCTCTCGGCAATTTGCTGTTGGAGGCAAAATTCGCTGATTAACTGCTAATATTGCCTTTATTAAACCACCAACACCGGCGGCAGCTTTAGTATGGCCAACAATAGATTTAAATGAAGTTATGCCACATAATCTTTTTTTGTCTTTACCTGCAAATTCTTCTATGGCGGATTCTATGCCTTCTATCTCAACCTTGTCTCCTTTTGTTGTCCCCGTGCCATGTCCTTCGATAAAATCAACATCTGATACTCTATAGCCGGAATTTTTGTAGGCGCGGTGAATGGCCGTGGCCTGACCGCTTGAGGAAGGCTCCATAATACCCCCCTTACCATCCGAAGATATTCCCCATCCCTTTATAACCGCATAAATATAATTCTTATCTCTAATGGCGTCTTCTAATCTTTTCAGGACGACAAAACCGCATCCTTCCCCAGGGATAAAACCACTTGCCCTTTGATCATAAACCCGCATCTGATCTTTTGCCAATGCACCTGCCTTGGAAAATCCAACTAGCTCAAAAGGATCAAGGCTGATATCAACGCCCCCTGCCAGAACTAAATCCATCTCCCCTAATTTTAACGCATTAGCTGCCGTGATGACGGCCAACAAGGATGAGGAGCACGCTCCATCAACGATGTATCCACCGCCTTTAAAGTTTAGATAGTTACAAATCCTTCCAGCAATAGTATTCGCTAAGCCGCCCGCTAAAGAGTCTTCAGTAATAGGATAGAAAACGGATTTGTATGATTTTTCCATTTCCATGGAAATTTGTGCACTTTCTCTCTGATCAACACCAAAATTCGTCAAGGTGGCATTTAATACCCTTTGGACATACGGCCAACGAAGACGCAGTGTTTGAGAACGTGTTTGCTCTCCAGTTAAGGTATTGCCGACAATAGCCCCTGTATTTTGAAAAGGGATTTCGCTATTTGGATATCCGGCATCTTCGAAGGCTTTTAAGGCAGTATCCAAGGCGAGCCAGTGAACGATGTCAGTGGATTCAAAGGTTTTTTTGGGGATACGGAGTTTTGACCAGCTAAAATCGAATCCATCAATCAAAGCAGCTTTGGTCAAATAGCTTTTATCTGGGAATTTAGGGTTTTCGTTGTAATAATCTTTCAAAGAGAGTCGTTTATCCGGAATTCTTCTGAATTGCACTCTCTTAGCCAAAATATTTTCCCATAGCTCTTTCACATTATTTGCTCCGGGATAATTACACGCGATACCTATGACGGCAATTTCTGACGTTATTGGGGATTGGAATTGAGTTCGGTGGGGTTCATGCTTATCTAAAAATTCTTCAATAATCTTTTTATACGGCCCCGTGATTTTCTGAGCCTTTTTCCAGCGATGGTAGGTAGTATAATGCGCTCCAATTTGCTGGCATAGCTCCAAAATAGAAAGGCTATGTTGTTTTCTAAATTTTCTTAATTTTTTAAATAGTTGTGCGCTCATAAGGTTATAGAGTACTACATAGCACTTGCTATAGTATTATAAATGTAGCAAACTCTACACTATATGTCAAATGTTTTTACCAACACCTGTGGGCTCATATAAAGAGACATTGCATGAGCGCAAAAAAAACCGCAGCCATCTTTTCAGACAACTGCGGGTTTAAAGATACGACGAAAGAACGAATTACTTTTTTCGCCTAAAAAGCATTGAGCCCAGGCCCAATGCTAAATAGCAGATTGTTGCAGGTTCAGGAACCGTGCTTTGCGCTGGAACCTCAATAGGGTTGATAAGAAATCCGGGGGAAAACAATTTCCCATCTGCATTGGGAAGTTCTGTGTGCTTAATCCATGCACTCTTGGTTCCTTCAGGATTTCTTACGATGGATTGGTCATACCCTGCTTCGGTGCCGTAGGCATAGGAATCAATAACATTACCGCTCGCATCACGGAGCGTTATGGTATCACCACCGTTATTTAAGTTTAGCTGCCCTTGGGAGGCGATTTGCCAATCAATTCCTGGCAAGTTCGGTGAGCCGCCGCCAAAGACGACAAATGTGCTGTTTGCTTTGATATAAGTATCAACATTAAAGAAATGACGATCTGATGATGCATCCGAGATATACCAGTTGCTTAGATTGACATTTTCGGATGACAGGTTGAATAATTCGACAAATTCATCATCGTAAGAATCTCTTACCCCGTCATTATTGGCATCGCCCGCTAACCCTGTCGCCGGATCAGCCAAAAATTCATTGATAAAGATAAACGCCTCTGCCCTACTTGCTCCCCAATTGCTCACTAAAAGAACCGCAATCACCAAAAGTAAACATCTTATTCGCATGATAAAATGCCTCCTGTTTAATAATTTTACCTGAATTTATTCTGGGGGATAGTTAAACGCTTAGGGTATCGGGGAATTACTTTGGATAGTCTAAACTAATCCGGGGATTTGATAAGGAAGAATATATATCGCGTCTTGTTACTTTTTTATTACATCCGAAATCGTCGATATGTCTTGATCAACTTCTCTCTTACTAAAAAGACGGGGCTTCCACTTACAAAATCAATTCTAGGGTCATGCTGAATCATTGTTCCCTTGGATAGCATCCCGCTCAAATTCCTGAAATAGTTCACTTAGTTTTAATCCCAACGCTCTTGAAACGTTGAAATGATTACGCACGGATCCGGTCAACTTATTATTTTCAATCCGGCTTAACGTGGCTGACTGAATACCCGAGACCCTAGAGACCTCCAAAAGGGATAAATGCCGATCCTTTCGCAATCTCCGCAAGGTGTTTCCTAATTTAATACCGGCTTCCATTTCTTACCTTACATCATTTGCCTTGGTGACATCTCGAACACCTTTTCATAAATATAAGGAATTGGTTCAATAATACAATTAAAAATTTCTTTTGATACGGAAAGATTGTATCTGGATTTAATGTCCTTCCCTAAGTCAAAATAATAGTAACAATCCGTTCTATGTTTTTCAAAGTGATCATCATTATAGACATGAGTTTCTGCGCTGATCGGAATTATCCGATCTCCGGAATCTTGATTCTCTAACGAAACGTATGACAATTCACATGATTCAATTCGAGTCTTATTGCGAAAACTCACAAGAACCCATGGGCCCTTTTCATTGAGCATATTTAGTCTCTTGCGACTTCCCGGTATCGGCACAAAAAGATCCATGCTCCCTTCTCCCTCAACACCAAGAACTATCGGGGAAACTTCAACTTCCCCCTCATTACACCCTGACTGATAATGTCTTGGGCTCGTATTAACCCAGGCAGGCGCCCCCGTAGGCGAGAGATAAACTCGCTTCTCATATGTTGCGCATCCATTCAAAAGCAAAATTAAGACAATAAAAGGTAAAAATTTATTCATATTTACTTCAATCATTAATTGTTCACAACCAAACGCAACCCCCCTTTTCCTTCTGATCTTACTCCTGGTCACCATCCCCGTGAGATTCACCATAAATAACAACCGGCGGTGGAACCCAAGATTGCGGTAAAACCGATGGTATAACAATAGGAGTTGCAACCACAACATTTAAAGGATTCAATGTTGCACCTAGAATCTTATCAAACCATATTTGATCCTTCAGGTTCCCGAACGCATCATAACCCCAACTATTTAAAGAATCATGAGGTCCCGCGTATGCTTCCACAACCAGATCTGGGATACTACCAGGTTTATACGGTATCCCGAATAGTTGACCCTCGCCACCTTGCGGCCCGCCTAAAGGGCTTGGATTCCCATTTGGATGGGCCGGATCATACCGCCCGCCACCCAGTTTAAAATTATCTCCTTTAAAGCCCGCGCTTTTACCGCTTGAATTCCTCGGATCTAAACGAGATTGCGCTACCATTTTTTGACGCATCCAAAGGGCTGTGTCTCTGACTAACGAAACTCCTCCTGCTACAGCTCCTCCAAATAAAGCTGCATCACCAACGTCTGCCCCTGCGACACCCGCGACGGCTGCCCCGGAAGCAGCTCCTGCTAAAGATGCGGAAACAAAATTACTTATTGTTGCGGCATTTCCGATCAAAGATACTTGAGTAGTTCCGCAATAAATACCTTTCATCATTCCACTAAAGGCAGGAGTTAGCCCTGAAAAAACTGCCCCTCCTAAAGCTCCATATCCTATACCTTGCCAAATATTACCACCCATTGCATAAGAAGAAATACCGCCAACCGCTCCACCAACAGCAGCCCCTGTCGCTATGACGGCTGCATTTGCTGCTACGTAGGAACCTACAGCGGTAGCGACCGCAGCAACTGCTTTAAAAGCTGCAATAATCGCAGGAATAAACCAAAAATGGCCGGTCGGGTCAACCAGATTAACTGGATTATTCCGGACATAACTGTAACGATTCAAAGATTGGGGATCGTTGGGATCCTGTACCATTGAATCTGGAGTAATAAACCTCCCCAACGATGGGTCGTAATATCTGGCCCCATAATAGTACAGCCCGGTTTCGTCGTCAAGCGGTTTGCCGGTGAAATAAAACCACGCGGTGTCTTCATCATTTCCGTATTTCTCCCTCCGGGCAAAACCGCCAAACGGCAAATACTCGACCAGCTCTTTCTTCAGCCCGTCACCGTTGGTCAGAATATTCGTTCCGCCCAAGTGATCGCCGTGATAATACGTCGGCTTGCTGCCTGTAATCGAAACCACCCGCGTGCTTCCTAAAAAGAGGTGTTTCGTCGGCTGTCCGCCCGTTTCCTCATACAAGGAACCGATGTAGCTCGTGGACTGCGGCGCGACATAAACATCTTCTTTAAGCGGGAACGTCCCGTAATTCCATATGGTCTTCCGTGTCCGGCCCCCGTCGCCGTCATACTCATACTGAGCGATGGTCAAAAGGTCTTTCTTGACTTCAACCAGCCGGTTCTCGGCGTCATAAATATATTGCGTGAACACTCCTCCTTTGATCATCGCGGCCGTGTTGCCGTTTTGGTCATAATCAAAGGTCGTGCCGTCGCTTAAACTTGTGACCGCGTGCGGCCCGGCCCCGCGCTCGCCGTAAGTATAAGTCAACCCGTCTTTTTCGAGGATATTCCCGATCTCGTTGTAACGGTAAATCTTTTTACCGTATTTGGCCCCGTTGGCCTCAATCAAACGGTTAAGCGCGTCGTATTTAAAAGTCTGGCTGGCGGTATTGATTTTATCCGCGATTTGAACGATATTCCCGAGTTTATCATAGGTGTAATTGAGATCCTGCAAACCCATGGATGTATTCGCCGTATAAACGCGTTTTAAACGGTAATTGAGCGGATAATATTCATAGGTGGTCACGACGTTGTTGCCGTATTCAATCTTGGTTATCTGCCCGTTGGCGTTGTAGTCCACATTCTTGACGTAAACATTAGTCGCCGGAGTGCCCCCGTTACTGATGGCCGGGCTTTTCTCTTCGGTCCCTTTTCCACTGTTGTAAAGGACCGTCACCTCTTCCAAGCTCAAAGGCTTTTTGTAATACCGGAAATCATCGATCGCGCCCTTAAAATACACCTGGCGGTAAGTGTCCCACTTGGCCGAGGCGATAAAATTCTTATCCTGCGCTGCGCCGACAAAACTGATCCAGGCGTTTTTATGAAAGGCATTCTGCCAGGTGAGCGCCTCCTTTTTGCCGTTGACATAAACCTTTAATTCCGCGCCGTCCTGCACCACCGAGAGATAATACCACACGCCCGTCGAGAGAGCCGTGCTGCCGGTGGCCGTGTAGGCGTATTCACCCGTGTTAAAATTCTGCACATGGATCTTTCCGTCCGGATGCAGATTAATATTGAACGTAGAGCTCTTATTGTCCTTGCCGAAACACAACAAATAAACATCCCGCACATCCGCCTTGACCCAAAAGGCGATGGTCCCGGTCGTGTCATTTTTGATGTCGGAATATAAATCTCCGACGTCGACATACTGGCTGACGCCGTCAAAGTGCAGGGCCTTGCTGATCTTTCCGCTGACGGTAAGAGCGCTGGTATTGGCGGTCGCCAACCCGTTATTGCCGCCGGTCCCTCCGTCCGCGACCACCGGGTTGGCCGCGTTATCATTCATCTTGAATTGCGCGTAGGGCGGATCCATCTTGATGTATGCCAGATTACCGTCGGAAACCTTTTCGATCTGGCCGCCCGCGTTATAGGTATAATAAAGCCTGGTCTGGTCCGGATAGACCACCGACTGCAAGCGGTTGACGGCGTCATAACTGCGTTCAACCGTGTAATTCGCCTGGCCGATGGCCTTATTCGATGAAACTTCCCGGCCGAGTTTGTCATAATTAAAATCCGTATTGTCCTGCCAGCCGTAACGCGCGTTCGTTAACCGGCCGGTCGAAAAATTCTTCAGCTTGTCATCATAGGTGTAATTGACGTTGACCAGCGCCTGGTCCGCCTTGTTCTTCAGGCGGTTCAGTTCATCGTAGACAAAATTAACCCTCTGGCCCTTGGCGTCAATCTGCGCGGTGAGATTCCCGTTTAAATCATATTCGTATTGCCAGAATCCCATGTCCGGATCGTTCATACTGCGCTTGCGCCCCAGTTCATCGTAAGTGATCAGGGTCACATTATTCTTGGCGTCAGTCACCTTGGTGAGATTGCCTCTGGAGTCGTATTCATACCGAGTCGTCGCGTAGAGCGTAAACGGTTTCGCGGGATAATTCTGCGCGTCGCGCCCGTCCGCCCCCAGGAATTCTTCCCTTTTGATCAGCTGGCCGTAAGCGTCAGAATAAGCTTTCTGCTTGTGTCCGTTCTCATCGATGGTCGTGGCTGCCCAGTCATCATACTCGGCGCTCACAAAACTTCCGTCGGGATTGATGGTCTTGACGGCCCGGCCCATGGCGTCATATTGGGTGGTCGTGTGCGGGCGGTTGGTGTCGAGCGGGTCCAGAGAGTCCAGCGGATTGGTGGTAAAATACGGCAGATACTGTCTTTCCACCAGGCCGCGCGAATTATATTCCACCTGTCCGCTCACCACATAAACGCCTTCCTGCTCGGAAGACGACTTGGTTTGGATCAACCGGCCCATCCCGTCGTAAAACTGCACCGTGTCCAGAGTCTGGGTCTGCCCCGACTCGACCCGCCGGCGGTTAGTCACCTTGAAATAATCGTTGTAAACTTCATAACTCGTGGTAGAGGTCGGGACCGCTAACGAATCAAGCGGCGAGACCGAATTGACCACCCGGCCAAAGACATCATACGAATTCACGCTGATCTGTTTATTCGGGTCAGTCGAACTCTTGGCCTGTCCCCATAACCCGGAAGAACCGTCCGCGCCTTTGATCGCGACGCCGTTCACCCCGAAATATTGGCTTTCCGCCGAATGGTCCAAAGCGTTCTTGCTGGTTAACGGAAAAGTGTGATATTTGCTGTCATAAGCGACAACGCTTTTGCGTCCCTGCGGATCGGTCGTGGTCAATACATTGCCGTATTCATCGTAGGTATATTTTACGGTGGGATGAATCGTGCCGGACTTATCCCCGGCCCAAACCGTCTTCTGGGTCATGAGGCCTTTCGTGGGGAGGTCGTTGAGGTTCTGGCTTCCGTCATAATATATCCAGCTTTTGCTCACCACTTTCCCGCTGTGGTCTTTGGCCACGGTTTGCTTTGGCAAGCCGATAAGCCATCGGCCGCTTTGGGTATTCTTTAAATATTCCGTCTCGATGGTCCGGCTGTCGGTCCCGATATCTTTTCCGTCGGATAAAGCCACTTCCCCAAATTGAACAGCCTTGGTGCCATTTCCGTACTGCGGCGTTTCGCCGTAAAAAAATTCCTGAGCCGTCCGCCGCCCGGTCGCGTCTCCGTCATATACAAAGTTATCCGCCCGTTTTAAATAAACAAAATACACGCCCTCATAGATCTTTTGCGCGTCCCAGGCGTTTTCCGTCTTCGAGTACAGTTTGCCGTTGACGTCGTAAGTCGCCTGGCTTTTCGGCCGGCCTTTATAAATATCATCCTGCAAAGTTTCCGTTTCCGAATAATTCCCATCCACGTCGGTGACCCGGGATATGCGAAAACCCCGGAACTCTTTCTTCCGATGATCCCAGAGCCCGTCCTCATAGGAATAGGTAATCTTATACTCGCCGCCCTGCGTCACTTTATTGGTTATCGTCTTGACCGTAGGCAAAAGAAAACGGCTCATGGCTTTCTTATATTCAAAACCCAGCATCCCCCGCACGGGCTGAAAACCGTACTCAATCTCGGTCTCGGCACCGACGGAATTCTCCATCTTGACCAGGATATCCGGCCGCAGGCTTTGGCCTCCGTTCTTATTGACCCACACCTTATAGGGAAGGTCCGTCTCCGAGCTGAAAACCATGTCCGGCAGATTATCGCCGTTCACGTCCGTCAGCAACACACTGGAAGCGTCTAACCCCACAGTGGAAGGATACGCCGCGACCGTATAATTCAGAATAAAATTCCCCTGGCCGTTATTGAGCGAAACCTGATAATAATATCCCGCGCCGGCGTCCCGTCCGATGAACACATCCAAAAGCCCGTCGGCGTTCACATCCACCATCTTCAGGTTGAGATTATCCGTTCCGACCGCCGGAGGATTCACGGCGTTCACCGGCTGTTCAAAATCCCCGCAGCCGTTATTCCAATAAATCGAATATGGCTGTCCCAGGCCCGAATCGGTCTTCAAGATATCCGCCAGCCCGTCGCCGTTCATATCCACAAAAACGACCAGGCCATAACCGACACTCGCGTCCGGCGAAGTCAGGATATTCCGTACGGGCTCAAAACCGTTTTGGCCGTTGTTGATCCAAAGGTAATACGGCTTGGATGCCGCCATCATCACATCCAGCAAACCGTCACCGTTAAAGTCCGCCAGGCGCATCTCCGGATCGCTCAACTCCCGCGACGGAGAATTCGTCGCCTTGAACGGCGATGCGAAATCCGCTTTTGCCTCCGTGCTCACGTTAAGATAGATATCATACCGGCTGTTCGCGTATGACCTGACCATGTCCGGCAGGCCGTCGGCATTCATATCGAAAAATTGCACCTGCGGATGCCCGATATCAATATCGGTCGGGTAATTCGTAAGGTCGTTGGCCGGATAAAAACCGTCTTTGCCGTTATTCAGCCAAACTCGGAAAGGCGACTGCTCGCCCCAGATCACATCCAGCAGCCCGTCACCGTTTAAATCAAGGAATTTTACGCACGGATTATGAAACCCGCGGGACGGCGCGTTCTGCGCCGGAAAGGACGCAGCGAAGTCAACCTGGCCCCCCGCGCTGGTATTCAAATAAATATCGTACGCGCTGTTGTTTTCCGGATAGGTCCGGATGATGTCCGGCAGGCCGTCATTGTTCATGTCCGCCATGCGCACCAACGAACTGTCCAGGCTCTTCGCGGGATAATTCGTTATTTTCTTCGCGGACTCAAAATCCGGTTTTCCTTCGCTGTAAGTAAAAATTGTCGCCGGCAGCGTCGTCCAGTCATCCGCGCCGTACTGTTTGACGGACGTCAAGAGAGACTGCCCCGTCCCCAGGCTCCGGGTGTATCCCAATTGATACCGCCTTTGCAAATACCCGTCCGCGAAAACTCTCACCCAAGAGATCCTCTTCGCCGTCGTGATTTTGTACCCGGAAAGATAACTGGTATTCAAATCCGCGGCCCGGTCTTCCAGCCCGAATTCAACCTCCGCATACGGAGCCGAAGAAGTATTTTTGTTGCCGGTGTAGCTGATCTTTTTGGGGTAGATCTGTTCCTGATCCTTGACGTATTCAATGGTCAGGTCATTGCCAAAAGAGTCCTCAATTCTATCCAGGCACCATTTGAAAGTTTTGTTGAGCGGATTATTCATTTGGCGGGACAGGGCGCTCTGGCCGAAATAATATTTCACCCCCGTTTTGTCCGTGGCCACCCATTGGTCGACTCCGGAGTCATAGATGATCTTCATAAAGCTGCCTTCGATATCCGGGCGATAAAAACCGGCGTCGCGATCGTAGACCAGCTCCTGCGCGCTGCCGGATTGCAGCAAAACAAAATTATCCGTCGAATTGTATTTGGGCACCCCGCGCTTCGTCGAGCGTTGAATCGAACCTAACTCCAAGACCCATCCCGCGCCCAGGATACCGTTACGCATATTCGAATTATATAAAAGGGTCAGGTTTGGTTGGATACCGTTTCTCCCCGGAGGCACATTGATGGCCACGGAGGTTGAGGCGCTCCCCGTCTGGAGGTCAACGTCAATCAACTTCGTGTTGAAGTATTGCGGATATTCCGATGAGGACGAGGTCAGCGACTGCGAAGTCACCGATGAATTTCCACTGCCGGAATTATTCCCGGAAGCACTATCTTCATCGCCAGCGGAAGGCGCCGCGGGCGCCGCGGGCGCCGCGTCTTCATCCGGCGGAGGCGTACTCTGGGCGGCAAAAGCAGTTGACGAACCGGCAAAAAGGATAAGGACGGCCCATATCATTAAGATTCTTATCTTCCTCATATTCACCCCCTGCGCGCCCGAAGGCATAAAATATTTTTTCGCATTCTGAAGAACATATTTATAGGCCAAAAACACCAAGCCGATAAGGAGGCATATCATCGTCGGCGGCTCCGGAACGGAAGCCGCGCCTGCGCCGCCCCCCATCCGCCCGTCGGCCGAAGTCCCCGGGGAGAACAGCCTTCCCTCCGCCTCGGGAATCGAGGAATGTAAGACACCCGGGGCGCCTCCCACCTCCGGAAAACGCGCCAAGGACTGATCCCGTCCGCCTTCCGCGCCATATACGAATTTATCCGCCAGCGCGCCCTGGGCATCCCAGAGAGAAACCTCATCCCCGGTGTTATTCAACTGTAAAGTGTCCGTGCTCGCCAATTGCCAATAAACACCCGGCAGGTCCGGCGATCCGCCGCCAAAGACAACCAAATAACCTTTAGCCGAAAGAACGGTCCCGGCGGGAAAATAGTGCCGCGGCCGGGCCGCATCCTTGAGCATCCAGCCCGAAAGATCCACCGGGCCGTTCCCGGAATTAAATATCTCCACGAACTCATCATCCGACGCCGAAACGACACTGTCGCCGTTGGCATCTCCCAGAGGCGCCGGCGCCGGATCAGCCAAGATCTCGGTGATCAGGATGGAAGCGGCGGACTCGACGGACATCACGGCGAGAATAACCAGCGAGAGAATGAGAAGCTTGAGTTTCATGGCGAAATCCTTTCTGTTGCAAAATTTCATGCCGGTATTTATTCTTATTCAAAAGCGGATATTTTTGCTGATCTTTTCTGTCCGCTTAAATCCTCCGTAATAAAAAGGCGGCCTTTTACCTCCCGTGGCGCTGACGTTCCCGCTAGCTGTCGGATATTCTAAAAGGCAAAGAAAGACCGCCTCCCCAAGGCACATTCGAATCCAAGATCCCGTTGTGATACCCCAAGATCCGTAACGCGCAGCTGCTCCAGGAATACTCGACCGGGGATAAAACAAAATTTTCTTTAACGGGTTTGAATTCAACATATTTAATGCAATCAAACAGGTCCTCGGCCCGCTCAATGGCGATACTGCGAAAACGGTCTTTCCAGACCCGTCCCTGGCTTTTGTGTTTCCGGTTAAAATAAAGCGAAAAAGACTGATTGACCCCCTGCATAAAAGCCGAAATGTTCTGCGGCTGTGAAAACTGCGCGACCAGATGCGCTGAACCCGGCAACAGGCAATAACCCAGGACCAGCACGCCAAAGCGGGCCTTATATTTCTTGACCAGGCGCAAATAATAGCGGTAATCCGTATCCTCGATAAAAATATCCTGCCGCTGACTCGCCGTCGATATCACGTAATAACAAACCTGTTCCGATAAAAATCTGGCTTTGCGCGCCATGGCCAATATCCCCGCCTGTTAAGTTGTTTTGTCCTTGTAACCCATATCTTCAGGGGCGTTGATGCGGCGTCTCGATTTCCCCTCGATTCCCTTCCCCATCGTCTTCGCGACTGCGAAGGTTAACGCCCCTGGAATATTTTCCGCCTTTGAAAATCCCCAGATCAATTACTAACAGCAACAGAAATCCAGGTTAATACGGTTTGACCGGATAACCGGGCGATTTTGAAAATCACCCCGCTTGTTCGGCCTTAATTTCCTCGAGCAGCAGGCTTTGTTTGTCCTGTCGGATAGAGTCGAGCGCGGAAACATCTTCCTTGAAACATTTCCCGCAAGGCACTAAGCCCTTCTGGAGAGCCTCCTGCTTATCAATCTTTTGCACCTCTTTGCCTTTGATAAAACGGCAGTCTTCCTTGTGGTATTTCTTTCCCCTCTTTGTGACATAAACGTCTTCGGCAAAAGCCAAAGCCGTTGTCATCAAAAAGCAAACAGCTAAACCCAGCATAACGATTCTTTTAGACATCCTGACCTCCTTGTCCCTGCCTGCGGCTGTTAGTAAATTTCTAATGGGAAGCGTCCCTCGCCGAAACGTATCCCGCGTTTATTTTTTTGAGTAGACTGCTGATCATTCTTGCCTCATGATTTAAGTTTTCCAGCAGGCTGTCCTGCGTCGCCTGGGTAACAAACTGAAGCTCAAGGCTGATCGTGACAAAGGTTTCCAGCTCGGCGCATGAACCCAACGCGACAAAAAGAAATTGCCGATATTCTTGGTTGTGATACCGGTTGAACCCCTCGGCGATATTCGACGAGATAGCGACAGCCGACCGCCTCATCTGTGCCGTCAGGCCGAAGGCCTCTTCCGGGGGAAAATTTTTCGTGACCCGGTACACATAAACCGCGATTTTATTCCCCAGTTTCCATATCTCTAAGTCTTTAAAGCTTTTTATCTTGTTTGCCGATACCTTCCCGTCCGGCCTCTCCGGCGGAGTTTCCCGCCTTACGAATTCATTCGTTTTTCTTTGTTCATTTTTTTGTGTTTCCATCTTTTTATTTCTTATGTCCTGCATCGGATCTCCTTCCCCGGCTGCTTCTCTGTTTTACCGCTTCTTTATTCTTCTCGGCCAATTCGCTAAACCGCCCGCCGGTATACCCGTCAATGAGCGCGGTCAGCTCCTCCAGCCGCATCTCCCTGTCCAGGATCAACTGCGGCTCCCCTTCATCCGCGAAGGCCAACAACTCCACCTGAACACGGCGCCGTTCAAAATACAGCCGCGTGATTTGATCCAGGATATCCTCCCGCAGTTCCACCATCAATTTTGAGCGGGAATCAATGGACGTCTGGTCCGTGCTCCAGACAAAATCCCCGAAATCCCAGGAGACCGTCAAATCCCAGTCCAAATAATCTTTGCCCTTAAGCAGGACATCCGGATTGCCGCCGGTGTCCCAATGGAAATAATCCGTCGAGGAACGGTCAAGCCCCACCGAAACCGTCGGCAAAAGAGCTTTATACTTAGCCGCCTTTCGCCAGCCCTCGATCTTATTCGGATGGACCTCAGCGTATTTGATGGCTAATCTTTGCACATCCTTAATGGAGGGCTCATGCGCAAAATTTTTCCGCGCCTTTGCATAATTCAGCTCTTTGCCGGCTAAGATGTTTCCCGCCGAAAGCGCCTTTTCCGGCCGCAGAAGAAAAACCCCCTTGTCAGTGGCGGAGTAAACTGCCCCTTCGCTATCCACCGCCAAATAATTTATTCTTGTCGCCTCCATCCCCTGATACAGAGAGATCCACCTGGTGCCCTCAAACTGAAAGACACCATTCCGGGAACCGACAATAATATCCTCTCCCGCAGCGCGTCGTGAAACTGCCATCGCGGTTATCTCCTCAAGCGGTAAACCAACCGAATTGAAACGATTCCAGGAAGCCCCCTGATCCGCGCTGAGGTAGACCCCCCGGGATGTCGCCAGATAAATACGACCCGGGATGCTGGCGCTAATCTTCAGCGCCTTGATTGCTCCGGACGTTTCGTCCTTTTCTTCATCGTCACCGTTCAAATTTTCTTCAACGGCCGTTTGCTCCGCCGAATGAACGGTAAAAATCTGTCTCAGGCTGGACGTCGATTTCTCCCATCGATACACGTCAAAAAGAGTGACGATATAAAGGTACTGCTCATCCTGCTCCAAGAAAAAGATCGGATTATCACTGAGAACCCCGCTGAACTTCTTCCAGGACGCCTCATCGATCCTTTTATAAAGCAGCCCTCGGCTCGTGCCGAGATAAAGGTATTCCTCATCCATCAAGGCCGCCTGGCACCGCATGCCCCGCGAATCATTCGCCTGAAAAATTCTTTCCCAAGTCCGGCCTTCATCTTTGCTTAAAAATGATCCGGAATCAGTTGCCGCCAAAACCCAACCCGGCCGCTGTCTCGGGATAAAAATCGCGTTGATATTTCTATCGCTTCCGCTTAAACGCAAGGCCGCCACGGCCCCGCTTTCCTCTTTATTAAAACGGTACAAGGCATGGTTGGTGCCGATAAAAATAATCGCGTCGTTATCTGGGTGGAGGTGAAGCGAAGTTATTTCCGGTTCGGATATCCCGCAGTTAAGTCTTAACCAGGTATCGGGGAAACCGCTGAAGCCCGAGCTGACTAAGGCATATATAAGTGAAGATAAAAAGATAAGTATTCTACTTTTTGCCATATCCCATCATGTCCTGATACATTTTCTTAATGCTGAACATCGACAGGGCTTCACCGACCGCGTATCTTAATTTGGGATGATGCTCCGCGGTGATCGCGACATACTTGTCCATGTATTCCAGCATGACTTCCAAACCAAGCTCTTTCCGCATTTTTACCATAATGAGCAAAATGGTGTAAACGACAAGGGTATTTTCCTTAAAAAGATAGTCCGATGAAAAGCTATTTAATTTTTTGCTTGATGAATCATCAATATTGCTAGTAAAATCCATTTTGTCCCCTTTCATCAACAGCCAAAAAATAACATATTATTGATTATTTGTCAAGCTTTTTGATTATTAGTCAAAATTGAGGGACTAAAAGCGTTTCCTTTCCGGCAGTTAAAAGCTGGATATTTTTGCCATTCTCCTCGCTGATTTATTGATTTTTATAAAATTTATTTGACTATTCATCAAGGAATGTTAAACTACAGAAGAAATCAGAAATTAAAATTTTCTTAATACCGGAGGGTCAAATGTTAATCGGAACACGTTTAAAAGAATTACGCAAAGTTCATGATATGTCCCTCACCGAACTATCCCAAAAAAGCGGTGTGCAACTGGCGACCTTAAGCCGGATTGAAAACCTCAAAATGACCGGCACCCTGGAATCGCACACCAAGATCGCGCAGGCGCTCGCCATCGAATTAACGGAACTTTACAAGGATATCGAAACGGCAAAGCCGCAAGTCGAGATGAAGACCGCGCAATCGGCCATGGATATTTTTACCCATAACGAAAAGTCTTCTTATGAAATACTCACCAGCAATGTCCTCTCAAAAAAAATGATGCCGATCCTGTTGAAGATTGAGCCGGGAGGAAAAACCAACCCGGAAAAGAATCAAAAAGGCGCGGAGAAATTTGTTTTTATTCTGGAGGGAAAAATTGACATCCGTGTTGGGGACCAAACCTACTCCCTGTCGAGAAATAACACCCTCTATTTTGACGCTTCACTGGACCATTGGCTGGAGAACCCCGGGAAGGCAATGGCGCGGGTGATCTGCGTGGGGACGCCGGTGGCCCTGTAAACACAGATGAGCACAGATAAAAGCGACAGATGATCACAGATAAAAACAACATATGGTCGGCAAAAACGAGTATATTTACGAAGAATTGACGTATAAGATAATTGGGTGTTCCTACGAAGTTCATCGAAACTTGGGGAGCATACATAAGGAGAACATTTATCATAATGCCCTTGTACAGGAATTTACTCATGTGGAGCTCCCCTTTTCTGAAGAAAAATCCATTCCTGTGGAGTATAAAGGAAAGCGAGTCGGCGTTTATAAACCGGATTTTATCATTGACGAAAAAGTCATTTTAGAAATTAAAGCAGTGCCTTTTGTTACAAAAGCGATGACCGAACAAATATATTACTATGCAAAAGGAACACGCTATAAACTTGTCTTACTAATAAACTTTGGGACCAGGAAAGTCGGCATAAAAAGATTAATCTACACCTAACATCTGTGCTCATCTGTGTCTTTCATCTGTGATCATCTGTGTGTAAACCTTATTAAACGGAGGAAATTTCTATGACTATTAATCCTACCCCCACTAAAAAGATCCTCATCTGCGACGACGAGGAAGGCATACGAGAATCCCTGAAGCTCATCCTGTCGGACCATTACAATCTGATCCTGGCCGGAAGCGGGGGACAGGCGCTCGAGGTCCTCAAAAACGCCAAAGATATCGGGCTTGTCCTCATGGATATCAAAATGCCCGACACCAGCGGGCTGGAGATCCTGAAACAAATCAAAAAAGCTTATCCCGGCCTGAAAGTCCTCATCATCACCGGCTACAAATCAGTGGAGACCGCCACCGAAGCCGTGCGCCTCGGCGCGTCGGGCTATATCGTCAAACCTTTTAAAACAGATGAAATCCTGGCGGTGGTGAAAAAGAATTTACATTGATAGGGGGGGGATGAGAAAAGCTTAAGAGACTATATATCAGGATGATAATAAACAAATTACAATGAACAAGCACCAAACAAATTACAATAAACAAATTACAATGGACAAGCACCAAACAAATTACACCAAACAAATTACAATGGACAAAAACCAAAAAATTACAATAAACAAATTACAATGAACAAGCACCAAAAAATTACAATAAACAAATTACAATGGACAAAAACCAAAAAATTACAATAAACAAATTACAATGAACAAGCACCAAAAAATTATAATAAACAAATTACAATGAACAAAAACCAAAAAATTACAATAAACAAATTACAATGGACAAAAACCAAAAAATTAGAATAAACAAATTACAATGAACAAGCACCAAAAAATTACAATAAACAAATTACAATGGACAAGCACCAAGAAAATTACAATAAACAAATTACAATGAACAAAAACCAAAAAATTAGAATAAACAAATGATAAAAGAGAACCGACAAGGGCAAGGATAGAAAGGGCAGGGGTAGAAAGTGCAAGAGAACAGAACAAAACCATATAATCTAGAAGAAAGGACGTTAGTTTTTACCAAAGAAGTAATCCGCCTTTGCCAAAAAGTTCCCAAGGATACCATCAATCGGAATTTAGTTGACCAACTGATCCGTGCCTCGGGCTCAATCGGGGCTAATTATCGTGAAGCCAATGAGAATTTAAGTAAAAAAGACCTCTTGCATAGGATTAAGATCGCAAGAAAAGAAGCCAAGGAAACAACATACTGGTTAGAACTTCTTAAGGAAACGAACGACCGATGGGGGCAAGAAATTGATGTTCTTATCAGTGAAACGAAAGAATTGCGTAACATCCTTTCCAAAATTATTTCTAACCTGAGCGAAGGATAGCCTGCGGGCAAGGAACTATTTTTCTTGTTTACTTTTTAATTAAGTTGTTTATTTTGTTATTTGGGATTTGTATATTTCTTGGTGCTTGTTATTTGTTTATTGTGTTTTGTGTATTTCTTGGTGCTTGTTATTTGTTTATTGTGTCTTGTATATTTCTTGGTGCTTGTTACTTGTTTATTGTGTCTTGTATATTTCTTGGTGCTTGTTATTTGTTTATTGTGTCTTGTATATTTCTTGGTGCTTGTTATTTGTTTATTGTGTCTTGTGTATTTCTTGGTGCTTGTTACTTGTTTATTGTGTCTTGTATATTTCTTGGTGCTTGTTATTTGTTTATTGTGTCTTGTATATTTCTTGGTGCTTGTTATTTGTTTATTGTGTCTTGTATATTTCTTGGTGCTTGTTATTTGTTTATTGTGTCTTGTATATTTCTTGGTGCTTGTTACTTGTTTATTGTGTCTTGTATATTTCTTGGTGCTTGTTACTTGTTTATTGTGTCTTGTATATTTCTTGGTGCTTGTTATTTGTTTATTGTGTCTTGTGTATTTCTTGGTGCTTGTTATTTGTTTATTGTGTATTTATCTTCCCTCTCCCCCACTCATCCCTTTCTCTTTAAGCACCGCCTCAATCTGCTTGATCAGAAGCTTTGGGCTGATGGGTTTCATGAGGTAGATCTCGGCACCCAGATCGTAACAGCTGACGATATTCTCGGGGCTGTCTTTAGAGGTCAGAAAAACCACCGGGATGTCTTTCGTGGTTTCGTTGCGTTTTATTCGTTTGCAGACCTCCGGCCCGCTGATCCCCGGCAGGCCGCAGTCTAAAATAATCAAATCGGGTTTTTCTTTCAGCGCCCGTTCAATCCCCTCTTCTCCGTTAAACGCGATTGAGACATAGCAATTTTTTCTTTCCAGGGATTTCAGGATAATCTTACGGTCAATCTCACTATCCTCAATCGTCAGGATACGCTTCCCGCTTAGTAACGATTTCTCTGCTTTTTTCCCGCCGAAGAATCTTTGCCATAGACTCGTCATATTTTTCCTTCCTCCAATAACGCAATGAGGGCCTGCGCTGGTTTAGGGTGAAATTGTTTTCCGATATTTCTTTCGATTTCCTTGATCGCCTCATCCCTGGTTAAACCTTTGCGGTAAGGCCGATCCGTCGTCATGGCATCAAAGGTGTCGGCAACGGCGATGATCGCCGCCACAATCGGTATCTCGTCGCCTTTCAGTCCGCTGGGATATCCCGTGCCGTCATACCGCTCATGATGATATTTGACCCCTTCAATACAGCCTTTAAGCTCAGACAGCGGCTGAAGGATTTCCGCGCCGCGGACAGGGTGTTGCTTCATAACTTCGTATTCTTCCGGAGTCAAAGTGCCTTCCTTATTCAAGATAGATTCAGGGATGCCGATCTTCCCGATGTCATGCAGGATACCGGCGATATACAAATCTTCCAAAAATTTCGACGAAAAAGCGGCGACCCCCGCCTCCGTCATGTGCCGGGCGATTTGAATGGAATAATTCGTGACCCGTCCGGTATGACCGCGCGTGTATTTGTCCTTGGCTTCAATGGTGGAACCTAAAACGATCGTTGTCTGAATAAACAACTGCCGGTTTCGGTCGGCCTCTTTTTTGAGATCAGAGAACAACTGGGCGTTACGAATGGCCATCGCCGCGTCGGATGCCAGGGCGGCAAAAAAATCCAGTTCGTCCTGCTCAAATTTGGACCCGTCTTTTTTTTCGCCCAAAAGGAGAATGGCCAGAAGATGATTTTGATAATAAGCCGGGACACAGGCGATCGCGTTATACATCTGCATCTGTCCGGCCACCTTATGCAGCAGCTCGGTCGCGCCGTTGCCGTTGGCGCCGTTTAACACACTCTCCTGCCAGATCAATTTATTCAAATCATCCGAAATAATGGCGTTACGGTTCACCGTGAGCGACTTGTATTCGTGTTTAGTGAATAATTTTATGATGGGATTATTCTTGTCGAAACGGGCAAAACCCGACGGGACCTTAAAACCGGCTTCGCCGCGGGAGATATCCAGGACATAAGAGTCTTTCTTCGGTTCGTAGAGGATCATTCCGGCGTGCTTGATCTGCACCTTGCTGACGATGGTGCGCACCATGAGCTTGATCAGGAGCTTCGGATCATGAATCATGATCATGGTCTTACTGGCGGACTCCAGCTCTTTTTTGTAATCAATTTTGTTGGGATTTTTCATGCTCACAGATTACACAGAGAACAACAGATTTCACCGATAAAGATAAATTACACAAATAACAAAGAAATTAATCGTATATTTTTCTTCTGATATCGATCTTTGATTCTCCAAAATTAACGAGGTAACCAATCTTGTATTTTGTGCCTTTTACATAATAGGTCAGCTGTTGTTCAAAAGCCTTGGGCACCCCTTGCGTCGACTTTATTTCGACTATTATCTTTTCTTCAATTAAGAAATCCGGCTCATAAACACCGATTCTTTTATCTCGGAATAGAATCGGCATCTTTGGTTTAGATTGATATGTTATACCTTCCTCTGCAAATAATATTTTTAGTGCTTCATGATAAACTTGTTCTTTGTGCGCCGGCCCTAATTCATTATACGCATCATAAAAACATCCAACTAATTTGTACGATAATTCCTTATAAAGAAACTTCTTTTCATTCTTCATGTCCATCCCTGAAATCTGTCTTTCTTAATCTGTCTAATCTGTGTCCTTCAGATCTGTATAATCTATCTTTTCTAATCTGCGTAATCTGTGCTACGTAAGTTCCTTCATCACAACCTTCTCCAGCTCCTCCAGGACGAGCGGTTTGTGGACGTACCCTAAGATCCCTAAGCCTTTTGCCTCGCTGATGGTCGCCTCATCCTCCACCCCGGTTACCATGATCACCTTGGTATTGTTGTTCTTGGCGCGAAGTTTTTTCAGGACCTCAATCCCGGTCATCTCCTCCATGCGCACATCCAACAAGATCAGATCGGGTTTTTCATTCTCGACAATTTCTATAGCCGAATTTCCGCCGGCGGCAGTAAAGACCTGGATATCTCTTTTCTTAAAGAAACTTTTGGCGAATTCGCAGACATCAACTTCATCATCAACGATCAGCAGCTTGGGCATATCAAAACCTCACTTTTAAAAGTGCGCTTTCACTTTCGGGTGGGACAGAGCTCCGCTTTTTCTCTTATGATACATGAAATTTCGGCATATCCATCCAAAATTTCGAACTTTTGTGCCAGGCGCTTGTTTATTGTCATTTGTTCGTTTTAAGCAATGTTTTCAGGCGCGCAATCACATACAAACGAATTTTATCGTCCGGGATGCGCTCGGCCCATTGAAACGCTTTCTTAGAACTAAACGCCTCTGGAAAATGCAATTCCGGAAAATGCCCGTATTGCTTTTTCTTCCGGCTCGACAAGTACAGGCTGTCGACAACCGCCTTTTCCGGTTCAGCGATCAGAAAGTTCCCCTCCCCTTTATACCAATCAAAACCGTCGAATAACGCCGGCGAAATCTGATGCACGGGAAAAACCCCCAGCCGGGTGCGGATAGTCCTCGTATGGGCCGTCGAAGCCAACGTGATCACCTGCGGAACCTGGTCAACAATGCCATACAAGTTGAGCGCCGTGATGAACGAAACATAAACCCGCTGCCGCGCGAATAAATAAGGGATAATGTCAAAGGCCGACGGCGCGTGAACCCCTGACTCGATCCATACTCCCCGGTACACCTTGGCGACTAACCCCTGTTGCTGCAGACGGTTGAGACTTTGCACTATGGTTGAGGCGGATTTACCGGAAACGGCAACCAGGTCATGCGTCGTGAAAACAGGCCGGCCCAGTCGTTTAATAAAAACCATTATGTTAAAAAAAGGCAGGCGCCCATCGCCTAAGTTATACTTTTTCATTTTTTAACTCTTCCAAAAATTGCGCAGTTTTGAGCTTGATTTCATCCCATGCTGCCGAAAAGGAATACGCCGCGCGGTCTTCTTCGCCCAGATACGCGACAACGGTATCCCGGAATTGCTCAAATCCAACCAAGAAAATATTTTCATGTGCTTTTTCGATGACCGCCTTGCTGACCTCAGGATTTTCCCCGCGTGCCCTGACACACTGGGAGCTCAGGAAGAATAGATCCATGATATCGCGGGCCTGTAAAACCGACCTCTGCGCCAAGGCGTGAATCTTCTGCCCGGTGGCCGTGAGGACATCATAATGCGGCACAAGCAAAGGCGCCATTTTATACGAACGCAAAATCGGCGCGGACACAGACTCGACAACCGCATTCCCTTTCATGCCCCGCCGGGAAAAGTCAATTTTCGTGAAAAGGTCTTCCCCTTTGAATGTCAAAAGATGGATTTTAAACCTTTGCGTCGTTTCAGTTTGCTTTGCCTTCATCATATTCGGCGGAACAACCCGCTCCACCCCGAACGATTTTAAGCCCTCCAAGAAACCGCGCGCCGAAAGAATTTCCAAAACAGCCGTTTTAACCGCGTCCACCCTGACCCCCTGAATATCGATATCCATGTCCTCGGAATAACGGATGCTCCCGAAAAAAAACCGCAGGTTCACCCCGCCTTTAAGAACGTACGAATCCGTCTTTAATTTCCGGCTGAACCAGCGCAGGAACTCCAGGTGAAAAACCTCACGCATTTGAAGTGGGGTATAAATGACGTTATTCATTTTATGTAGTATAACTTATTTATTAATAAATTTCAATACATTATTGTTAAAGACAATATTTAACATTTAATTTCCCTTTAATTTCCGTGTAATCTGTGCCCCTCAATCTGTGTAATCTGTGTTTTTATGCAATCGGCAGCTCAATCACAAACTTCGTTCCTTTCCCAACCTCGCTCTCAACTGAAATCGTCCCTCCGTGCGCCTCGATAATTTCCTTTGTGATGACAAG
>Ga0265297_10004439_pt1 | contig 22984 bp, 17 predicted proteins | sample Munlanlwell13791_FD_192502 | JGI IMG/M metagenome (GOLD analysis project Ga0265297, IMG submission 192502) | Leachate microbial communities from a municipal landfill in Southern Ontario, Canada - Leachate well 137-91 | ecosystem: Engineered > Solid waste > Landfill > Unclassified | place... | reverse complement strand
GTAATGGTTGTTTGATCATAAGAACGGATCGCAGATCCTAAGAATACAAAAGGTGGGATCACAGATCCCACCGACAAGCAGCACCATTTGTTCGTTTAAAGGGTATATCCAGAAGGACGGGGGTTGAATAATCCGGTGAACAATATTGATCCCGATGGCAGAAGTGTTAGTGTTAATAATCAATTAGGAGAAGTTGTAGTAGAAGGATATGACCTATCAAATAATAGATATAACTCATCGATTCAACAATTTTTTGATAACGCTAATAGAAATTCGCATCAAGCACCAATGATAACACCGCCTATGCCTACATTTAATTTGCTAACAAATGCGAATGCGAACAATCAGTTGACAAATGGTAATCAAATAGGGGCCAAAGACAAACAATTATCTGCAAGTTTAAAAGAGATGGAAGCTAAACTTTATGCACTTGGGATTTCTGATGCAAGTGTAGAAGTGATTAAAACGACAGTAAAAGGTGTACCGACCATTACTGTTTTGTTTAAAGGTGGAGCTGCTTTTGCAAATCTTGCCAAAGCGGCATCAGCATTGAAAGGATTGGGTCCAATAGGTGTCGCTTTGAACTTTTACGTTGACATGAGAAAGACCGCAAACAATGATGAAACCATATTTAAGGGCGTAGTTAATACAACAGTAGGTGTTGTTGGTCTTTTTGTTCCCGAGATTGGTATCGTTTATATGATACTTGACCATTATGGTGCATTTGATGGTGCTCCAAATAATCTTCCAGATTATCAACCTGAGCTTTGTCCTCGGGTTAGTACAAAGGTAATAATACCCAATTATACTCATTAAATTAAAATTATATGTTTGAAGAATTATTTTATTTTATTTACAGATTAGCGAGAAAATTCAAAGCCGCAAAGACACCGGCATTAAGTTCCTACTTACTTGTCTGTGTGTTAATAGGTTTTAATATATCGACAATTAGTGTTGTAGTATGTTATTTTTTTAATGTAGATTTAGTGCGTGATTTTAATACAAATAGCACGTATGAGGGTTTAGTTTTAGGAAGTGTGATTATAATCATAAATTATTTTACTTTGTATTCAAAACGTCAACTTATATTTGACAAATATGAAGCACAATCAGAAAATGTAAGAATGAAAAGATCAGGTTTGTTAATAATTTATATTATTCTCTCTTTTGTTTTGTTTTTTGTAGCAATTGATCTTAGCAAAGCTAAATTGAGAGACAGTAACCCAGATCAAAATAGACAAGAGAAAATAAAGATAACTATGCCTAAACTTTAAATGTATTCTCCTGTCCAGTCGGATATTTACAAACTTAATTATGTGAATAAAGGGTTCAGAATGGTTGATGGGATAAAAATTGTCTGTTTTTGGATAAATCAGATTAATCGGATGGACAGGAGAATAGCGTTTTCCCCTGTCCTAGCGGATATGCATATTAGTTCCTCAGTTGGGCGTAGGTTGTCGGTCTTGAGTTTGGCGAAGGCTTTGCCTTGCCTATTCAGAAATAGAAAAAGCACAATTTCTTGTGCTTTTTCTATTTCAAAAGAATTATATTTGCAAACGTGCTTTGCAGGATTCTATACGCTACGAGGAAAACGCGGGAAATAAAGAAGCAGGGAAAAGCGCGGTTAAAAATCCGCCCCGGCGGATATGGCAGGTATAAGAAATATAAGACGCCCTTTCCTTTTAGGGGACTTCCTCCCTATATCTATCGTGAGGTAAAAAGGAAGATCACTATTTAGGTGAGATTTCTCAAAAAAGAATAATTGCCATAACTTAAACCTGTATAATTTTAATTGTCTGAAATAAAATCTGGATTTATTAGATATCACCGGCAAACGGAGACTTGAGAGAATGTGGTTTTTGACACTTACCCTAAAGAAAATGATATTTCTGATGGTTTTTTGGTTGTTAATGGATTATTGGAACGATCTTATTTGTTGGTTGTAAAAAAAAAAGATTATTTTTGTAACAACTTTAAGGCACATTAAAACTAACAAAAATAAATATAAATTGGTACTTATGAAAGCTCACAACAAATTTTTATTTTACTCATTATTCATCTTGATATTTGTATTTTCATCCTGTAAATCTGATGTACCTGAAGTATTGTTAGGTACAAAAGGAACAGTAACAGATATTGATGGGAATGTATATCAGACAATAACTATTGGCACTCAAACATGGATGATTGAGAATCTGCGCTCAACCAGATATTTGAATGGTGATTCAATTAATAGAAGCTATATGGGTGATACTACATTTTACATTCACTCTAATGATACCCTTCGAAGTGATACAATTCATGTGAACTATAATGGTGCTGTGTTTATGTTGGAAAGTAAAAAAGACAAAGATATTTCACTCACATATGATGTCAATAGCATTTTCGTGTCGACTAAAGGAGAAACTTTTACACTAAAAAGAAATAGCCAGCATTTGGATGTGAAAAACGATCTGAAATTTTATAAAATTGTTCAGGGAGCTTCATGTAATTACAATCAAACGATAAATAATGATTCAATCGTTAGTCTTGGTAAGTTGTATAATTATTATGCAGCAACTGATTCCCGAAAAATAGCACCACAAAATTGGCATGTTCCTTCAAGGGCTGATTGGTTGGCACTTGTTGAATATGTAAAAAATAATCCGGGATCATCGAAATACATTGCAAAAGCATTAGCAGGTGTAGAAAAGTGGAATAGGGACACTTTAGAATATTCGATTGGGTATGATTTATCTCTTAATAATTCATCTGGTTTTACAGCGATGCCAACAGGTATTCGGAGAGTAGATGGTCAGTTTGAAGGTATAGGAAAGCTTGGTCAATGGTGGTCAAGTACCGCTGGCAATGACACAAGTAGCTCATGGATGTTTAATCTTACTTACAGCTATAGTGATGCATTTATTACTGTAGTTGATATTCGTAAATGTTTGTCAATAAGATGTGTGAAAGACTAACATTGTCTCATTTCGACGTAGGTTGGCAAACCAGATGTTCGGCATATTTTTCAGTCCACGATAGCTATCGGAATCGATGCTAAAAACAAGGCTTTAGCCTTGCATATTTAAAATCAAAAGAAGGAGTTGTCTCAAAAGGACAGCTTCTTTGTATTATACGAAACCAACGTTCATGTCCAAAAGGAATAATTATAATCCACGACTACAAATATTAAAATACTTTCATTATATTTGACAGCTTTTACGATTCAACGCTTTTGCTTTATATCCTGAGAATGAAAAAAATCAAAGCACAAATATGCAAAGTTGTAATATTTAGCCTGTTATTCTCATTTTGCAGCTCGGTCTATTCGCAATCCCTTCGCATCAATGAGTTTATGGCTCTTAATCAAAAGACCTTAGCGGATGAGGATGGTGATTTTTCGGATTGGATAGAAGTCTATAACCCTTCGGAAACAGCTGTTAATTTACTTGGATGGGCATTGACGGATAATATAAGCCTGCCTTTTAAATGGCAGTTTCCCAATGTGACCCTTCCTGCAGGTGATTATCTGGTGATTTTTGCTTCATCCAAAAACAGAACTATTGCGGGAAAAGAATTGCATACAAACTTCAATTTAAGCGGAGGGGGCGAATATCTGGCCTTAAGAAATCCACAGGGTGTTATCGGCACGGAGTTCAATCCTTCATTTCCGGTACAGCAAACGGATTTCTCTTTTGGTCTTTACAACGGTGAGTATATAGCATTCAGTGTACCTACGCCCGGGAAAGAGAATCAACTATCTGCGGATAGTGTAATTCCGGAGCCGGAATTCAGCATCAAACATGGTTTTTATGATAGCCCTTTTCAACTCGAAATCACAACGACCTATCCGAATGCCGCCGTTTATTACACGACCGATGGAAGCATACCAACCAAAAGCTCCGGAACATTATACAGCACGGGAATCAATATTTCAAAAACGACGATTATCAGGGCTGTGGTAGTTGCCGCCGGAGCAATATCCGGAAAAACAGCCACACAAAGCTATATTTTCACGAATGATGTGATTCATCAACCCAACAATCCCGTTGGTTACCCTTCTGCCTGGGGACCTTACACAGCAATATCAGGGAATGCCCTTGCCGATTACGAAATGGATCCCGACATGATGAAGGATGCAAATTTTGCTGCATCGGTCAGGGAAGCCTTATCCGGGCTTCCGACCATATCATTAGTCACTGACAAATCCAACCTTTTCTCCGCATCAACCGACCCGGTTACAGGAGGAATTTATATTTATACCGGTGCACCCATTACAAACACAACTTACGCGTTGGGACGGGATTGGGAAAGACCGGTCTCGTTTGAATACTTCGATACGAATAAGGTTTCATTTCAGCTAAACGGCGGGATCAGATTACAAGGTGGCCATGGTCGCCGACCCGAAAAATCACCGAAACATTCCTTTTTATTGGTTTTCGACAGTAGCTACGGTCCCTCCAGCCTGAATTATCCCGTCATGGGCAAAGGGAGTGTCGAAAAATTCGATAACCTGATATTGCGGGCGGGTTTCGGAAATTCATGGGTACATCAGGATAATGCCCAACGAATAAAAGCACTCTACCAACAGGATATCTGGACAAAGGATACTCAGCGGGCAATGGGTCAACCGTCAGGCAATTCCGGTTACGCGCATGTATACATCAACGGCATCTATTGGGGAGTATATGCCCCATCCGAAAGAATGGACAAAGAATTTGCCGAGAGTTACCTTGGTGGAGATAAAGATGAGTACGATGTGATAAAAGATTATGCCGAAGTATCGGATGGGAATATTCAGGCCTGGGATAAAATGATGGCCATGGCCAATGCCGGATTGGAAACGAATGAAAAATACCAGCTTATTCAGGGTAAAAACCCGGACGGGTCACCCAGTGCCGATACGGAGAGTCTGGTCGACGTCGTGAACCTGGCCGATTATATGCTTCTCAATTTTTATGGTGGTAATACCGACTGGGATCATCATAACTGGTCGGCCATGCGAAACAGGGTAAATCCAGGAAAAGGCTTTAAATTCTTATGTTGGGATGCCGAAATGGTACTCGGGACATTAAATACCAATGTGTTGAGTGAGAATAACGAGAATTGTCCAAGCAGAATTTATCAGCAACTGCTTCAGAACGCAGACTTTAAACGCCTGTTAGCTGACAGGATACAAAAGCATTGTTACAACGAAGGTGCATTAACGCCGAATTCAGCTGCTAAACGCTGGCTTGAAAGAAAAGCTCAGATTGAAAATCCAATACTGGCAGAATCTGCCCGTTGGGGCGATTATCGACGCGATGTTCATCCATACGTAACAACCGGTCCGTTCAGTATTTATACCAAAGAAGATAACTGGTTGCCACAACAATCTTATACGTTGAACACTTATTTCCCGCAAAGAACAAGCGTTTTTATCAATCAACTGCGCGATGCAGGTTTATTTCCAACGGTGGATGCCCCGGTATTCTACATTAACAATAAGTATGATAACAAAGATACCTTGTCTGTCGGAGATAAACTATCAATGACTTGTCCCAATGGTAGCATATATTATACAACGAACGGAACAGATCCGGTAGACTGGAAAACCGGAAACAGCACATCGGCAATGCTTTATACACAAGCCGTTTCCACATCGCAATCAGCTCATATTAAAGCCCGGACATTATACAACGGTCAATGGAGTGCTGTAAACAGCAGATTCCTGGTTATACCAAAAAATTATCCGGATATTAAAATCACAGAGATTCATTATCATCCTTCAGGAGATATCCTATTTGATAATGGAGAATATGAGTTTCTCGAACTAAAAAATACCGGTAGTTCAACCTTAAACTTAGGTGGCCTGAAGTTTACCGAAGGCATTGACTATGTATTTCCCAAAGAAACACAATTAGGTCCATCGGAGTTTGTTGTTTTGGCATCCAACAGTAATTGTTTCTATTCGCGTTACAAATTCCGCCCATTTGACGAGTATAGCGGTAAACTCGACAACGATGGAGAATGGATTGTATTACAAACACAGACAAATGACAGCATTGCAGCGTTCAAATATAACAATGGCGGTGATTGGCCTGCCTTAGCTGATGGTGTCGGTTATTCACTGGTACCCGTTGTTTATAATCCGGCAAATAATCAGGCAAATCCTTCCGACTGGCGTTCGTCGTATCGAACAGGTGGTTCGCCCGGTGCCGATGATGTTCCTTTTTCAGAACTATCGGAACATAAAATGAGTGCATTGGAAGGAATAGAGTTGGCTCAGAATTATCCCAATCCTTTTGCGGGTCAAACAACTATCGGATACCGCATCCCCGAAAATGCCAGCGTGCAACTGACTGTATTGAACTTACTGGGTTTGCAAATGGTTAATTTAGTAAATGCTTATCAGTTGAAAGGTTATCACGAAGTTGTATGGAAAGGTCTGGATCAAAACAATCGGGCAGTTCCCAACGGGATTTATTTTTATCAACTTTCCGTTCGGACAGGAAATAATTCCTCTATTCTTTCAAGAAAGTTAGTGCTGAGAAAATAAATGTGTCCCATGAGTTATCCCTTGTCCTGTCAGAAATATACTTACGAATTAGATGAGGATGATTTAATAAAAAACCCTTAGGAATCATTTAATAAAAAACAGATCCGGCAGATTGTTTTAATAGCATCTACTATTCATTTTCAATAGGAAGAATTGCATTGTTTTTGATACGACTGGTTATTGGTTGATGAATCAGGATTGGAATTTTTTCAGCAATTGTTGAGCTGGTATCCAGCCCCAATGACTTGATATCATTATTACTTATGTTTCGTATCAAATTATGTAGATTCATTATAAACCTTTCTGATGCAGGAAGTTTATAATCTACAACCAATATCCGATCAAGATCTACAAACAGGAAGTTGGAAGGAATATTATATTTACGCAACGAATCAAACGGACTTTCGAGGTTAAAACCTCCACTTGCTACCAGGTCTTCGATGACTTCACGAAAATAAAGGTTGATTCTGCGCTCAATTTTAAAACCCAGTGTGAAATCAATTTTTATTAATATGCCCGGGATAATTTGATTGACTTTGTATTCAAATGTATTCGGAGCTTCGTCGTTAATGATATGCAGCAGAAAATAGGTATTGGCCCTTTTGGGATGTTTGCGGAAAATAGAGTATATAATTTTGGATTCAATTTCCATAGGCTTATCAGCCTTGGTTATATATACCAGATTTGCACTTAAATATGGGATTTTACTGTCGTTTCTTAAGTCACAAAACTGATTAATATACTTCTCAATATTGGTAAAAGTGATGTAACGGTTCTTAATTTTACGACCATAAAACCAACCATACATAATAGTAAAGAGAAACAGGGCTAACATAATGGTGAACCATCCGCCATGCATGAATTTATTCAAATTAGCCATTAGAAAAACACCTTCAATAGTAAGGTATGTGCATACAACTACTATTCGGAAAACATTACTCCAACCTTTGGAAGGCAACCATGCCGACAAAAGCAAAGTAGTCATTATCATAGTGATAGTAATGGAAAGACCATAGGCAGCTTCCATGTTTTCAGAACTTCCAAAAAATATTACCACAAAAGAACAAGCTATCCACAAAAATGAGTTTACCAACGAAATATATACCTGCCCCTTTAAATAAGTTGGATAGGAAATCTTGAATTTGGGCCAAAAATTCAGTGAAATTGCCTCACTTACCAGCGTATAGGAACCGCTTATCAAGGCCTGACTGGCTATTACAGCCGCAGAAGTAGCAATAATGATTCCGGGAAGCAGAAACCATCCGGGCATAACTGCAAAGAATGGATTCAGATGTTTGGCAACGTCCGGATGATTCAGTGCCCAGGCTCCCTGTCCCATATAGGTCAGGATAAGCATGGTTTTTACAAAAATCCACGAAATACGTATATTTTTAATACCACAATGTCCCAAATCGGAATACAGGGCTTCCGCTCCTGTGGTGGCTAAAAAGACAGCTCCAAGTAACAATAGACCACTGGGATATTTAATCAGCAGTTCAATGGCATAAACCGGATTGATGGCCATCAAAACATGAGGTAATTCAATAATTTGTACAACCCCAAAGAATCCTAACATTAAAAACCAAATCAGCATAATGGGTCCAAACATCTTACCGATAATGTTACTTCCAAAGCGCTGGAAAGAAAACAGCAAAACTAAAATCACCAATACAACCGGTATCACAGAAATGGTTGGATAGATCATTCGCAGACCTTCAACAGCTGAGGTAACCGTAATGGCAGGCGTAATAATACCATCGGCAAGCAAAGTACTGCCACCGATCATAGTGATTATGACCATCAAGGTTGATTTTTTCTTCAGCAGAGCAAACAAAGCAAAAATGCCCCCTTCCCCATGATTATCGGCCCGCAGGGTAATCAAAACATATTTTATGGTAGTTTGTAACGTCAGTGTCCAGAAAATACAGGAAATGCCTCCAAGTACCAACAATTCACTTACTTCTTTTCCTCCGGAAAGGATGGCTTTAAAAACGTATAAGGGACTCGTTCCAATATCACCATATACAATACCAAGCGTTACGATCAGACCTGATAAAGTTATTTTCTGTATACCTGAACTTTGTTTCGAATTAGCCATTAAATTGTATTCTAAAAATAAAGATGAATTTCTAAAGTTGTATTCTTTAAATAAAGACTGCAAAAATATATAAATACTTCATGATATTAGCTGTTTCTTGCAGGATTATATCAATTATTTTCAATTTGTGGAAAGTAAACACTCCCGGCCGGAAATATACACTTTCGAATAAGCGAACAAATTGACCGCAAGGTTGGGTAGAATTTTCAGACTGATTATTTCAATTAACAGGATATCAGCTGATACGTATCATAATTTCAGAGAAATAGCCTTTGAAATATAGGACTTCAAAGGCTATTTCCGTATCAGGTGTTTCAAATAATCCAGTGGAAAATAAATTATCATGCGCGGACCCGAGAAACGCATGACTTCCCGGATGTTTGCTTTCATATCCGCCTGATAACAATGTATTTTACAGTCCTTACAGGCCGGCTTATCTTCACCAAACGGACATTTGATCAAACGCTCAAGGGCATAATCTTTCAGGGTTTCACAATCGGGACATAAGCCATCGGTTCGATGATTCTTCCGGCAATAAAGTCCGATCATGTATTCAACGGTACGTTTCTCATAACTTATTTTGCTCATAAAGAGGTGGGTGTTTACATGAAAAAATAAAGAATCTCTCGCTGAGACACAAAATTTAGTTTTTCTGCATCATTTATTGGCGACTTCGCGTCCGGCATGAAATAAGAATTTATTTTTTCAGCTTCAGCAATTTTTCAATTTTAGCTTTAAAGCTTGTATTTTCCATAAAACCGCTAAAGATTTCGGCTCCGGGGCCATAAGAGAAAACAGGAACAGGAACACCGGAATGTCCTTTGGAAGTAAAGACCGCTTTCATTTCGTCCGATCCAAATTTTCCATCGAGGATGGTCATTCCACCTGTTTCATGATCGGCTGTGATGATAACCAGTGTATTCCCGGTTTTTTTGGCATAATCAAGTACATGCCCAACCGTTTCATCAAAATCAAGCATTTCTTTAATTTCCTGTTTATCATTATTATCATGACAGGCCCAATCAATTTGCGAACCTTCCACCATCAGGAAAAAACCTTTTGGGTTGTTGTCCAGAATATCTATAGCCGCCATGGTAGCATCCGGTAACATACTACCCCGTTCCGGCATTCCCGGATTCTGATCGTCATAAAGTAAACCGGCCAGTTTTCCTTCTTTTACAGCTTTCACATCATCAATATTGTAGGCTATCCGGTAGTTTTTTGCTTTCAGTTCGTCCGTCAGATTACGGCCATCGGTACGTTGTTCAAAATATTTACGTCCACCTCCGATAAAAACATCGATATTCGTCTTTAAATAATCGGCGGCAATTTCGTCATACATCCCCCTGTCAACCTGATGTGCAATAAAAGAAGCAGGTGTGGCATGAGTTACCGCACAAGCCACCACAATACCTGTTGCCAGCTTGTTTTTCGCAGCTTCTTCCAAAATCGATTGCACGGCTACCGAATCGGCATTCATACCAATCATTCCGTTCTTTGTTTTCACCCCACATGCCAATGCAGTGCCACCGGCACCCGAGTCGGTGGTAAAATTGGAGGAGGAGTAGGTTTTGGAGAAACCGCTGTAAGTACAACGTTCAAGAGCCAGTTTATTTCCATTGGCAATCATGGCCGCATAAACCTGTGCGATTCCCATTCCATCACCAATCAAAAAGATGACATTTTTGATGGGCTTTTGAGCTGACAACTGCTGATTCGCTACGAAAAGAAGAGTAAAAGCTAAAAAATATATTGTCTTTCTGGTCATATTTAATGTGATTGTAAATTGAGAACAAACTTATAAATCCATTGCTTTTGCTATTCCGATCAATTCGGTTCTGACCAGTTTTAAACGTTCAACAACTTCCTGTTGTTTGGCAACCACATCTTTTTTCTGACTCAACTTACGCTTGGCACCCCCGAGGGTCAGCTTTTGTTCGGTCGTTAAATAAATAATTTGCTTAATGACAGAGATATCCTCCGGAGAATAGAAACGGGTTCCTTTCGGATTTCGTTTGGGTTTGAGTTCTTTAAACTCATTTTCCCAAAAACGCAAATTAGATTGATTGACTCCAAACATGTTGGCCACCTCGGAAATGGAATAAAAGAGTTTCTCCATAATTATAATCGTTTTCTATTTTCATTTGCAAGCTGAAAACCGGGAATTATTTGATTATCTTCAAACGCTGACCAATTTGAATGGTTGATCCTTTGATATGATTCCATTTTTTTAGTTTGGCAACAGAAATTCCATATTTTTCAGCGACTCCTCCAAGCGTTTGTCCTCTTTTTACTTTGTGGTAAATCACCCTACCCGAACCACCCGGAACTTCAGCAGTAGATTGTTTTATTTCAATTTCAATTCGACGGTTATTCACCAGTTCATCTGCCTTGTAAGCCACAATCTCATTATATTTATCGATAAAAGCAGTGGCATAACTCAAAGGCAAACACAATGAATAGGGTTTAATATTCCCCGGAATGATATCTTTTCGGTATTGTGCATTAAGTAACCGGATTTCTTCGATTGGCAAATTCAATACAGCTGCAATCTGCTCTAAATTAATTCGTTGGCGAACCATTATTGTGTCCGTAATGACCGGCATATTTACATCGACCGGGCAAAGATTGTGTTCTGCGGAATAACGCATTGAATAATTCGCAGCAATAAAAATGGGTACGTAACTACGGGTCTCTCTCGGAAGATAGGGATATATGTCCCAATAATCACGTTTTCCACCGGATCGGCGAATGGCTTTGTTTACATTTCCCGGACCACAATTATAAGAAGCTATTACCAGATTCCAGTCACCGTAAATAGAATATAAATCTTTCAAAAAATGAGCTGCTGCCTTGGTTGCTTTTACCGGTGATAACCGTTCATCAACTAAAGAATTGATTTCCAAACCATACATTCTTCCGGTTCCTATCATCAATTGCCACAAACCGGCAGCTCCCATACGCGATACGATAGTTGTATTAAGAGCCGATTCGATAATCGCTAAATACTTTAATTCCAAAGGCAGATTGTTAGCTCCCAGCACCTGTTCAAAAAGTGGAAAATAATACTCACTCATTCCCAACATATATTCAAGTTGTGTCCGTTTACGAATGGTATATAAGTCGATAAATGAACGTATCGTGGAGTTATAAGGCATCTCCATGATGTAGGGCAATTTCGACAGCCTTAACTTACAGATTGAATCAGATACAAGTGGGGGGATTTCACTCGATTCGCAATTTGAAACACCGGCACGTTGTACAATCCAGGAATGTAACATATAATCGAGTGTATTATCAAATTCATCGGGAATGGTAAGCGTGGTATCCATTTCGACATTTTCATCACCTGATCCATCTAATCCTTTTTTAGCATCTTGCGAAAAAACGTTTATATGACTTATTAGAAAAATCAGACCGATAGAAAACAGGTGTTTGAATCTCATTATTTATATTCTTATTTCTTTTTAATTAATTATTTAAAACTAAAACTACATTGTACCCCAAGCGTGCCCTGAAAATCATTTCGATTGTTTATCAATGTCGGTTGAAGACGCAGGGACAAGTCAGGGCTTATATCAAAATCGTATAATTGAGCATCGACATAAGCATCTACCAACGTAAGGGCATAATACGCCACCGTAACAATCATGCTTAAATCGCGGTAACGCCTGAAAGTATCCTGTTTGGTTTTCAGGATTGTTGTCCAGTTAGCAACCGAACCAATAGCAGCATCGCCAAGTTCATACCCTTTTGGTATAATCTCGACAAAACTGGCCTTACTTATATCTTTATCGATAAGTGCTTTATAATACGGGTCCGATTGATATTGAAGAATATCACGGTATGCAGTTTTGTAATTCTCATATTTCCCCGAATTCCAGGTTATTGCATAAGCGCATCCCAAAAAACCACCGTAAACTATCGGCAATTTCCAATACATTCTGTTCAAAATCTGGCCGTAACCGGGAATAATTGCCCCCATCCATACCGATTTCATTGGATCCGGTTTAAAAGGCTTTGGCTTCAGAGAATCCGGAATTAATTCAACTATCCTTTTAATACCTACTGAATCTGAAGGGACACTATTTCTACTGATGGATCGCTGAGCCATTATGCCAAACGGTAACAGTAAAATGAAAAGAGCAACTATATACCTGTATTTATGCACAAAAATACTGTATTAGATTTTATCGAACAATTCCATTAGACGTGCCAACTCTTCATCACTCGAAAAAGGAATCGATATTTTTCCTTTCCCTTCCGGATTACAGACAAATTGTACTTTTGTTCCAAAAAGCCGGCTCAACTGTGTTTTCAGATCATCAAACTCCTTTAACGCTTTTACAGGATTTTCCGGGGCCTTTTGTTTTGTTTCAAAACTTCCTGTTTCTAAAAACAGCCTTACAAGTTCTTCCACTTTCCGAACCGTGTAGTCATTTTGAACAATGGATTCATACATACGCAATTGGGCAGCAGGGTCAGTCATACCTAAAATGGCACGGGCATGTCCCATGTCAATCTTTTTATCCTTAATTCCCATTTGAATTTCAGCCGGCAAACGCAACAAACGGAGGTAATTTGCTATAGTGGCCCGCTTTTTTCCTACCCGGTCACTGAGTCGTTCCTGAGTCAGTTTATACTCTTCCATCAGGCGGTAAAATGTAAGGGCAATTTCAATGGCATTTAAATCTTCACGCTGAATATTTTCAATCAGCGCCATTTCCATCACCTGCTCATCGGCGGCTGTTTTTATATATGCCGGTATCGCTCTCAAACCAACCAGTTTAGATGCTCTGAACCGTCGCTCTCCCGCAATAATCAGATAGGTTCCATCATCGTTTTTCCGCAAGGTAATCGGTGAAATTACACCCAGTTCGCGTATCGAAGTTGCCAGTTCGGTTAACGAATCTTCATCAAAATGACTGCGAGGTTGATTGGGATTTGCAAAAATCAAGTCCATTTCCACTTCACTTATCGAAGAGGAACCACCGGTACTAATATGTTCGGTATCAATTAAGGCACCTAAACCTTTTCCTAAACCTGTAATATTCTTTGCCATATTGTTTTATTCAGTTTCCAAATGTCATCTTGGATATATCGACTTTTTCTATTTTTTATTTTTTTCGATCAATTCATTCGCTAAATCCATATAGTTTGTTGATCCTTTGGATTCGGGATCGTACAATAATACGGGTCTGCCATGACTGGGTGCTTCGCTCAAACGGACATTACGCGTGATGACCGACTCGAACACCATTCCCTGAAAATGTTTTTTTACTTCGGCGTACACCTGATTTGCCAAACGTAAGCGGTTATCGTACATTGTAAGTAAAAAGCCTTCGATTTCCAGATTCGGATTCAATTTACTTTTTATTATTTTGATGGTATTCAATAATTTACTAATTCCTTCGAGTGCAAAGTATTCGCATTGAACAGGTATGACCACCGAGTCGGAAGCAGTAAGTACATTGACTGTGATTAATCCCAACGATGGAGAACAATCAACCAGTATATAATCATAAATTTCTTTTAATGGTAACAGTAATTTTTCCATCACGTGTTCCCGGTTTTCCATATTGAGCATTTCAATCTCAGCACCTACCAGATCGATATGAGAAGGCAACACAAACAAATTTTCCATTTCAGTCGGATGAATCGCCTGCTTTGATGGAACACCATCGATCAGGCACTCATAAATAGTGAACTCGAGCGTGCGTATATCAATCCCAAGCCCCGATGATGCGTTAGCCTGTGGATCTGCATCTACCAAAAGGATTTTTTTACCCAGCGAGGCTAACGATGCGGCCAGATTGATTGCGGTAGTGGTTTTACCTACACCACCTTTTTGATTGGCAAATGAGATTATTTTTCCCATAATAATATAAAGTTCTTAATTATCGTAATATATTTTACTAAACTTCAGTTATCCTTTTTTATTTCATAAAAAGGCTTCTTCGCGTTTATAATTCTATTTAACACGATTCGAATGAATATATATAATTTGATTGTTTCTGTTCTCAATTGAGAACAATAAACTTGTTTTAATACAGACAGACTAATTACCCAAAGTACTGAATCTCACAAAACATTGTTCGGGAAATTAATTAATTATAACGGACTGACAAAGATAATAAAATTAATCGACCCTTTCTAGTTGTAAATTGTTACTCAATTATAAATAAGTTTTTTTAAGGCAACATAAAACAAATCGGGTTCTGTATAGGAATTACAACTGGAAAGTTATCTTTAGAATCTCAGTTTGGAATCAATTGATGAATGAAAAACCTAAAAAAAGGATCATTATACCTGTGATAAACAAGAGAATTTCATTTAATTAATAATCATGTAAAAATGTTTATCTTTGTAACCGGTATTTGAAATACAAAGAGAAAATTCTGAAACAATTTTGGGACAAAAAACAATAATTAAAATTATGCGATATATCTTCCTATTGATTTTCACCTTATTATTAAGTTTCAATTATTTGTTTTCGCAGGACACTTTGTACATTTATAAATCGGGTCAGGTAATTTATAAAACCGAAGTAAGTAACATTGACAGTATCACTTTCACAAATTTAGTATCGGAACCAGTTATTTCAACACTGGATTATATTTACGATATTACTTCCATCCCTCAGATTACACTCGAAATTTCAACTGTCGAATGGAATAAGTTGTTGTCATACTTTGATCAAAATCCTAATAACGAAGAATATATAAGCACAGGTTTTACTTTTACAAAAGATGCAAAAACAATTAATCTTTCCAATGCAGGAATGCGTATTCGCGGCAATACCAGTCGCCGTCGTCCCGAAGGCACAAAAGGTGAGGTTCATAATGTTTCAAACCCCGATTGGCATCATGCAAGCTTTGGGCTGAATTTCAAAAAATACATCAAAGGCCAGGAAATGTCCGGAGCTGAAAAAATCAATTTGAAATGGTTTAAAGATGATCCGACTTACATACGGGAGATTTATTGTTATGACTTATTTGAGCGATTTGGAGTTTGGACGGCACCCCAATCGAGTTATTGCCGCCTGAGTATCAAAATAAAAGAAGATAATACAACGACTTATTTCGGAGTTTACGAATTACTGGAACCTGTGGATAAAGAATATCTCAAAAATCGTTTGGGCAAATTTGCAGATCCGGAAGGTAATCTGTGGAAAGCCAATTGGGGAGCCGATTTAAAAAATACTGACAAATCTAATATGGGGCTCGAGAATATCACACTAACTCAAACATATACACCTGTTTATGATTTAAAAACAAATACTGAAACATTAGAAACAGCTCAAAACCAACTGGCTGATTTTATTTCCAACCTGAATACAAAAACAGGTACCGATTTAAAGAACTGGGTTTCTTCAAAAATGGATGCCGGTTTATTTCTAAAAACCTACGCAGTAAGCGTAATGTGTGGGATGTGGGATGATTATTGGTGCAATAAAAACAACTTTTATTTTTATTTCGATTCTTCCGGCAAATTCTATTTTATTCCTTATGATTACGATAATACCCTGGGTACATCCGGTATTATGTCCGATTCAGGGAAACAAGATCTTTTGAATTGGGGAAGCAGCTCTAATCCACTGGTTTTAAAAATCATAAGTATACCGGAATTTAAAGCCCTGTATGTGCAATATATCAATGAATTATGCAACAACAATAATGATTTGTTTTTTGTTGATAAAAGTATTCCCCGTATTCTGAATTGGCAGAATAGGATTAAAACCCTGGTGAATAACGACACAAATGAAGATACTGAAATACTCGACAAACCGGCTTCATGGGGGAATTGCAGCTTCTACCGGTTGCTTGATTCGACCAATAATTATTTCAAAATAAGAGCAGCCAATATCCCAAAGTAAAGGGAATTGGTATCCCGATTATTTCTTATCAATAAAAAAAAATAAAAATTGATTTTAAAGGAATTATACTTAATGATATTTAGTGAAATAGAGTAATTTTGTAGTCGAAAAAGACTGACTAAAATATTTATCAGTCATAAATTGATAAATGCTTATACAATTTATACAATAATAACACCTCATTCCTTTACATAGAACAACAAAATTATCAATATGCAAAAACAGGTTTTTCAAACTAATTCGGCGACTCGTTGGAAGAGTTTTATTTGGTTTAGTCGTATTTTATTTGTTTTTTTACTGGTGATATCTGCCTCTGTAGCAATTTCTTTGCTGAATAAACGTAACTATGATTTAAAAGTATTGACTTACCATGCAAAAAAACTACCTGATATTAACACCGATAAGACAAAAGCTTATGTATCAAAGTGGGAAGAGGATGCTTTTGCAAAGCATTTAAAACAATTCAGGGCAAAACGGCCAAAATCATTTTACTACGATAATAATTCTATACCTCAGGAAGTGAAGAAATTACTTCCTGTCAGAGCCGGATTTTATGTGAATTGGGATTTGAATTCCCTAAATTCGCTGCAAAAGAATATTAACCAGTTAAATATGGTTATTCCCGAATGGCTTTTTCAAACCAACACGAAAGGAAAAGTAGAATCGCGAATTGAAGAGAATACACTTGAATTCCTGCATAAAAATAAAGTACGCGTTTTACCCATTTTAAGCAATTATTACAACAATCGCTGGAATGGTGACAGTACTTTTGTTTTACTGAAAAATCCAATCTCCCGTAAGGCTTTAATCGATCAGATTAAGACCGTATTGGATACGAATGAATTGCAGGGGATTAATATCGACTTTGAAAATCTGCCTGTTAAAGCGCACCCTTACATGGTTCAATTTTCAAAAGAACTGCATTCGGTTCTGCACGAAGATGGTTATCTCACTACAATTGATATCGATCCTGAAACGGAAGGAATTTCGTATAAAAATCTGGCACCTTACTACGATTTAATTTTTTTAATGGCATACAACGAGCACTATCCGGATGGTGAACCCGGAAGTATATCTTCACTCCCATTTTTAGAAAAATCGCTGGATGAGGCAATGAAAGAAGTTCCCTCTCAAAAAATTGTATTATGTATTGCCGGGTACGGATTTGACTGGCCAAAAGACTCCGTTGGGACTAAGATTTCCTATCAGGGGATGATTTCATTAGCGAAGGAATATGATGAAAAAGTTACTTATGATCTTGAACGTTCAGACATTTCGATGTATTACACCGACGATAAAAATGTAAATCACGAAGCTCATTGTAACGATGCCGCCTGTAATTTTAATGCTATTCGTACTGCAAGTGACTACGGTGCCGGTGGTGTTGCATTATGGTATTTAGGGTCGGAAGACGAGCGGATTTGGGACTTTTATTCTAAAAACCTAAATATTGATTACTTAAATAAGAATCCTTTCAATTTAAAACAATTAGAATACATAAGTTCAATCTTATCAGTAAATTACGACGGAAAAGGAGAAATTCTTGAAATGATAAATGAACCTTATCATGGTCATACAAAATTTGAATATAATAAAAAAGATCAATTAATTACCAACGAGGAATACCAGTCACTTCCAAGTTCGTATATGTTGAAACGCTATGGCGCCTCAAATCCTAAACAAATTGCTCTTACCTTCGATGATGGTCCAAATCCAGACTACACACCCAAAATACTAGATATCTTAAAAGAAAAACATGTTCCGGCTACTTTTTTTGTCATCGGCCTTAACATTGAGGACAATATCCCGTTAATTAAAAAAATCTATGACGATGGAAATGAAATTGGTAATCATACCTTTACACATCCAAACTTAGAGATCACATCAGATAATCGCGAAATTGTTGAACTCCGGTCAACCCGATTGTTATTGGAAAGCATTTTAGGACATTCCACTTTGCTCTTTCGGCCACCCTACATTACCGATGCAGAACCAAAAAACCTATTTCAAATAAAATCATTAGCAGTCGCACATAATGAAGGCTTTATTTGTGTCACCTCTTATATCGATCCGAATGACTGGGAAGAAGGTGTGACTGCCGATACTATTGTGGCGAGAGCGATAGCCCAACAGCATGCAGGTAATATTATTTTAATGCATGATGCAGGTGGTAATCGTGACCAAACCATAATTGCCCTGCCCCGGATTATAGACTACTATAAAAGTCAGGGCTTTCAATTTGTAACAGTCTCCACTTTAATGGGTAAAACGCGTGATCAGGTTATGCCGCTAGTTAATAAGCAATTTAAATTTGCTGATACACTCGATTATATATTCTTCGGTATCACCTTTTTATGGCAACATTTTTTGCATGGATTTTTTATCATTGCTATTCTTTTAATTATCCTCCGCCTGTTGACAATAGCTTTTTTAGCTATTTTACAAAACAGGAAAGAAAAAAAACTGAAAGCTATTCCGACAACTTACCAACCCAAAGTGAGTATTATCGTTCCGGCTTATAACGAAGAATTAAATGCGGAACGTACTGTAAATCATTTACTACAATCGGATTATCCCGATTTCGACATTATTTTTGTAGACGATGGTTCCAAAGACCAGACTTATTCCAAAATACTGACGGCTTTCGAAAACAATCCAAAAGTAAAAGTTTTGACTCACCCGAATGGTGGTAAAGCTGCCGCTTTGAATTTTGGAATTGAACAGGCAACCGGTGAAATATTGGTTTGCATCGATGCTGACACGATGTTGAGACCTGATGCTATTTCTAAAATGATTCCATTATTCGAAAATGATCGGGTTGGCGCTGTAGCAGGAAATGTAAAAGTCGGGAATAAAGTGAATTTCTTAACTAACTGGCAATCGATAGAATATATAACAAGTCAGAATTTCGATCGCAGGGCTTACGACTATGTGAATGCCATACTGGTTGTGCCCGGTGCAATTGGTGCATTCAGGAAAAAAGTAATTGAAGAAATTGAAGGTTTTACCACCGACACGCTGGCAGAAGACTGTGACCTAACGTTACGGATATTACGTAAAGGGTATGCCATAAAGTCTTCGAATGAAGCGATGGCTTTTACCGAAGCACCCGAAACGGTAAATATGTTTTTAAAACAACGTTTCCGTTGGTCATTTGGCATGATGCAAAGTTTCTGGAAACACCGCGATTTGCTCTTTAGTTATAAGCAAAAGAATCTTGGTTGGGTTGTATTACCGAATTTATTGATTTTCAACTTTATAATTCCAATATTTTCACCGATCGTCGATATTTTATTTATTGCCGGATTATTTACGCACAATGCGGATATTTATGCTTTTCTATATTTATCATACTACTTATTAGACTGTTTGATAGCCTCGTTAGCCTATTATTACGATCATGAAACATTTAATTTGAAGAAAGCATTGTATCTGTTCGTTCAACGGTTCGCTTATCGACAATTACTTTTCTTTGTTTTGCTAAAAGCTTATTTAAAAGCAATTAAAGGTGAAATGGCATTATGGGGAACTTTAAAAAGAACGGGAAATGTAAAAAACTGATTTCAACTTTTTATATTGCTATTGCTTCCTAAACAGATTGGACATAAAAAAACTTGAATAAACATGAAACATCAAAACAACCGAAATATTATTTTTTTCATTTGCTTTGTTGCAATTGTCATACTCTCGTACTTTTATTTTTTTCGTCTCGATCTGACTTCAGATAAACGTTACAGTCTGTCCGAACAAACAAAACAATTAATGTCCCGGGTTGATGCTCCGCTCGAAGTCGTCGTTTATCTTGATGGTGATTTAAACCCTGGTTTTCTTCGCCTGAAAAAATCAACGGCAGATTTATTGGATGAATTATCGGTTTATTCAAAAAAGAGTATTGAAATCCGGTTCGAAAATCCTTCATTAGCCGACACACCCGAAGAACGCAACAAAAAATATGCTGAACTGGAAGCTGCCGGTTTAACGCCGACTGCTGTTTATGAACGGGATAAAGAAGGAAAATCGATTCAAAAGATTCTGTTTCCATGGATTGTAATGAGCTATAAAGGGAAAAAAATTCCGGTTAGTTTACTTAAAAATATCAGGGGAAATTCAGGAGAAGAAAACCTGAATATTTCCATTGAAAATTTAGAGTTTGAAATTACGGATTGTATCCGGAGGCTGGTAAATACCGAAGTCACTAAAATTGCATTTCTGGAAGGTCACGGTGAACTTTCGGATGCTGAAACATTCGATATCAGCAAGTCCCTAAGCCGTTATTTTCAGATTGACCGTGGCAAACTGGGAAATGACGCCTCTATTCTTGACAATTACAAAGTGGTTATTATTGCCAAACCAACTTTAGCATTCAGTGAATCGGACAAATATATTCTCGACCAATACATTATGAATGGTGGACGTGTACTCTGGCTAATTGATGGTGTCCGGATTGCGAAAGAAAATTTATCGACCAGCGGTCTATCACCGGCCATTGCATTGGATTTGAATTTAGACGACATACTTTTCCGTTACGGTGTACGAATCAATCCTGTAATTCTGGAAGATGTGCAGTGTGTAAACGTTCCTGTGAATATTGCACCTGCCAATGCAACTCCCCAGTTTGAACCAACTCCCTGGTTTTATGCGCCCTTACTGCTAACTTCGAATCAACACCCGGTTACACGGAATATAACCGAAGTAAAGGCTGAATTTTGCTCAGGCATCGATTTGGTTGGAGATAATAAAAATGTGAAAGATCAGCTACTGCTGGCTACTTCCGACAATACACATATTATCGGAACGCCTACTACCATTGACATGAGTCAATTGCCAAAAGCCAGTGACAAGGCATATTTCAATATGAGTTACGTACCGGTGGCTGTTTCATTAGAAGGAAATTTCGACTCGGATTTTGACAATCGTATCATCCCGAAAGGATTGACAAATACCCTGGCTTTTGTCAATAAAAGTGTGACAACACGTCAAATTGTGGTGGCCGATGGCGATATTATCCGAAACGAAACCAACGGAACAGCCAGTGATAGTACAACGATTCCTCTCGGATTCGACCGGTATATGAATCAACAATTTGGCAATAAAGAATTTATTTTAAACTCCGTATTGTATTTAGCGGATAACGAAGGTTGGATGCAATTGCGCAACCGGACCATTAAACTCAGACTGCTCAACAAAGAAATAACGAACGATGGAAAAACATTCTGGCAACTGGTGAATGTATTAACTCCTATTGGATTATTGCTTATTTTCGGGATTGCTTATCAACTTATTCGTAAGAAAAAATACACAAAATAGCAGAAGTTTTTGCCTTCCGATAGCGAACAATAATGTTAGCTGCTTGTTAATACTGGAATAAAAGCAGATAATTAAAAATTTTACAAAACAGATGGCAAAACTAATATTAATCCGTCACGGACAATCCCTTTGGAATAAAAAAAACGTATTTACAGGTTGGGTGGATGTGCCCCTTTCGAAAGAAGGAATCGCTGAAGCAACAAAAGCCGGCGATGAAATTGCCGAAATTGCATTCGATGTGGTTTTTACCTCAGTACAGATCCGCGCAATCGAAACAGCCATGATAGCTCTGGCCGGAAACAAAAGTGACAAAACACCTGTAGTGATTCACTCAGATGGTAAAATGGGCGAATGGACTACCATTTACAACGATTCTATGAGCCGGAATATCATTCCCGTGTATCGCGACTGGCATTTGAATGAACGCTATTACGGACAACTACAGGGAAAAAACAAAGCCGAAACGGCCGCTATTTATGGTGAAGAACAAGTGCATTTATGGCGCCGGAGTTATGACATTGCCCCACCTGAAGGCGAATGCCTGAAAGATACTGCCGAACGTACCATTCCTTTTTTCAAAGAGAACATATTCACCCAACTGCAGGCAGGTAAAAACGTACTCGTTTCAGCCCATGGCAACAGCTTAAGATCTATTGTTATGTTTATCGAAAACCTGTCGGAAGCCGAAGTATTGAAATTGGAAATACCGACCGGTGTCCCCTTGTATTATGAATTGAAGGACAATAAATTGTCAAAAGTCAACTAGAAACAAAACAGGAACGCATCGTATTTTAATATTAGATATTCATAACCTCCGCAAATTGCAAAATGGTCATTGCTGATCATTATTACAGGCAATTTGCGGAGGTTGTAATATTATGTTTCAGTCTCTCATTAAAAACAATCGAATAAAATTGTTCCCGGTTCGAAAGGACATTTGACATACCAGTTATAACGTTATTATCAAACGGTATCTTTTATAACATGTACATTTTGAACAATATTATACACAGATTGAAAATGCTACACAAATAATGTAAAAAAACAACTAGTTTATTGTTAGAGACTTTTAAATTTAATTGCTTTATAATATTTAATTGTTTTAATAAAACAATTTTTGATAAATATTGTTTTATTGAAATATGCGTTTATGCTTTATAAATTTTTAGAATCTATACCATTATAG
>Ga0265297_10004437_pt1 | contig 22993 bp, 30 predicted proteins | sample Munlanlwell13791_FD_192502 | JGI IMG/M metagenome (GOLD analysis project Ga0265297, IMG submission 192502) | Leachate microbial communities from a municipal landfill in Southern Ontario, Canada - Leachate well 137-91 | ecosystem: Engineered > Solid waste > Landfill > Unclassified | place... | reverse complement strand
CTTTCAAATAGTAGAAAAAACCATAATTGAAAGGACTGAGACACAATTTGAAAATGGTTATGGAATGATCATAATCAGAAATATTAGTCTTTTCAAAAATCATTATGAATATGAATTTAAGATTTTGAAGAATGGATACATAATGAGTAAGCAATTTCCAATCCCTAAATTGCTATTTGAAGGTCTGTCACGTGAACAAATAAATGACATTATGTCAAAGCTTAAGGATCTTCCTAGCATAAAAGGTGAAATTCATAAATGTGATGAAGATTATTAAGATATATGGGGGAATTAAATTAAACCAATATATTAGTGATATAGTCGAATTAGAGACTGTAAACGAAATAAATCGATACGGCTCACCTAGTAATCGCATCAAATTATATAAAATGCCTGAATCATCGCTACATCCTGTCGATGTAGTTTTGAAAGCCCAAAAAATTGTGAATTCCTTGATAATCGATGAGTTAGATGAAGCTATAGTGCTTACACATAATCCTGATATGCTTTCAGGTTTATATTATATAGCAAAATCTAAAGATATAAAAATTGAGGTTTATGAATGTGATAATTCAGGGATTTATGAATCGGATGTAGAAAGTTTATTTAATAATTTTGATAAATCTTTATTTTTAATATCTAAATTTTGTTCAACCGATGATGATGAATCTATTACGCAGGAGATTATAATACCAGCGTGTATTGATGCAATCAATGATGATGATATCACGTGCAAATGTTTAATTGATGCTAAAAATAATTTATCTACTTATAATCTTGAAAATTGTGAAAAGGGAACGTTTGAAATCCGTGTTTTTGATAAATGCTATTTTAAACCTGAATTATTGGAAATTGGCAAGCTTTTACTTATAAAGCTTATAATTAGGCCGGGACGTGCAGATATGATAGTTGAAGATGGATCCGATAAAATTCATAAATCTTTATTTTTAATCTGATAATGGGATATCCACCGATGTTTGTTAGATGTGATGCATGTGATAAGGCCTGGATAGATATCAGTAATGTTTACCCAGATGTAGAAAAAGCTGTTTGCCCTGAATGTGGAGCCAAAGCAAATTTGTATGGAGAAGATGATGGTAATGGATGGGATGCTGCATATGTAGAATGTTGTATATGCACCCATCGATGGGTATCGGTTTATCCTGCAGGTACTGAAAAATTAAGGTGTCCCAATTGCAATCTGATTGTAAATTTTGAATGTATTGAAATTTGAAACCATGAAAAATCTATTAAAAATATTGGCTTTATTCACTGGCTTAAATGCTAATGCACAAGGTATTTTAACTATAGGGAATGGGCAAACCCATACTGTAAATGTAGGAGATACTATTACTTATTCAAGTGTTATCATGAATAATAATTCTATCCTAAATGTATTAGGCTTAATGACTATTCTTGAAGATTTGACAGCTTTCAATAATACAAGTATTAATGTAATAGGAAGACTCATAATTTTAGGAAATGTAGTAATTAAAAATAATGGGAGTGTAGTAATTGATGGGGTGGTTGATATAGGTGGAAATCTTGATGTGGGTAATGGAGGAGAAATAACTGGGGATGGAACCATAAATGTAGATGGTGATGTAAATCTTGGTACAGGAACTATTATTACTATAACAATTAATGAAAATTTACCGATTGAATTAATAGATTTTACTTATGAGTTATCAGAAGGAATAATAGTCTTTGTTTGGCAAACGGCAAGTGAAATCAACTCATCTTTTTTTATAATTCAATATTCAGCCGATGCACAAAATTTTAGCGATGTAGTTAATATTCCAGCCGCCGGGAATTCATCTTATTTAATCAATTATTCTTATAGGTATAATGGAGCGGATGGGTATTACAGGCTTAAACAATTTGATTATGATGGTAATTTTACCATATATCCATCCATATATGTAACAAATCATATAAATGATGATAGTGCTCAAGTCGTGGTTTATGATATTGTGGGGCAATTAGTATATTACGGGAAAAGGAATGAAATAAAAAATTTAAGACCAGGTATATATTATGTGATTTCTGCTAATAAAACCGAGAAAATTATAATCCAATAATTACTAAGATGGAAAAGGCAAAATTTAATAAAGTAAAGATCAAAACTGCTTATACTGAACCAACTGATATCATAGAATTTGGATGTCATATAGGCAAAAAAATTGTAGATGTAATAGATAGCGATACATCGTATCTGATATGGTGTTTGAAAAATCTTAAAGTGGATAGAAAGAAATTTAGGATGTCGAAGGCATTGCTTAAATTACTGGATGATACCCTTAATGATAAGCATGGCAGATCTTTAAATTCCTATATTCCAGGATTATTAGATTAAGTAATCCTAACTTGAAGCCTCTTTACATCATCTACAATTATATCGATAAAGCATATTTCACGTGTTTTGCCTAGCGCAAATTTGGCTTCCACTTTAGTCTTATAATACCGGGCAAGTGTACAATATTGGATAATCTGGTTTTCTATATCCTTTGATAATTTGGATGCATCTATGTTGGTTTCAAATATCATTTCTTCTATATTTGCGCTCATTTCCGGGGCACCCAAAATAGCACCAACTTCTGCAGATAGCAGGTTCCTAATCTGGTTCAAGTACATGGCTGTCCTGTCCTGGATGTCCATCACACTAGGATTAAAGTCAGAATCGTATTGATTTTTGCTATATATCTCAACCATTTTAGTACTCAAATGTTTCGTTCCTATAATTCATAGTATCTGTGGCTTTCATCAAAATTGTAAAATCATTAAATCCAAGTTCCATGTTAAAGGAATTCGTAATAAAGCCAACTTTATCTTTCGCAAATTTAAGGTCATCTATTTTATTAACCCTAACTTGTCGATAAATGATTTCAATTAATATATTATCGTAATCATCATAAACGTGTGCATATATATCGGGTAAAAAAATATCAGATTTTAGACTTCTCCGTTCAAGGAACATCAGCGTATTCTCATATAAAATCATCCAGTTAATGAACGATGCCTTAAGCGACATTTCTATATTAATAGTTCTATTTACATATTCCTTAAAATCCAGGGATCCAGGAAATACTTGTGAAATTTGCCCTTTTCGTCTTGACAATTTGGGTGAACCTTTATCCACGATGCCAGGTAACGTATAATTTAACATCGTATAATTTAGATAATCGGCTACTGTTGTATATGGAATTAAATTATTATTCAGTGTTTTGCTATAACGCTCAGCGATTTCAGGGTATATAAAATCTTCAGGTAAATATAACTTATATTGATTAATCGGTGATCCTAACATCTGACATCTTTTTAGTGCTTTATTTATTAGGCTGATATATAAGATGAATTTTTCGTACGATGGAGTTACCTTCAATATCATATAATAACGCCTTAAAGCTTAAATCACATTCTACAGTTGTATATCACAATAAGCAATGGTTTGATGATACTTATGTAAGCCGGAATATTAACCCAGTTGAGGAAAATACGAAGACCTTAATGGATGTAGGTAAGATTTATACATTTACGTATGATGCCAAATTTAAGGACAAACTTGATTTCTGGGATGCAATGCCAATGAATTTTATCCTTGGACACCTTGAATCCAAATCAGGTAATGTGAATGCATTTGGGATGAATATATCATACATACCGCCTCAAATCAGGCTACAAGTTTTGGATAAAATTGTCCATATTTTTGATACTGCAATTATAAGGCGAAATATTGAAAAAATCAATGAAGACAAAAGACCGCTCAAAGATTTACCGATGACTTATGATATAGCAAAAAAGATATTGAGTGGATCAGGGTTTGAATTTGCAATTCGTTCTTATATTTATAATCGAATTAAAACCAAACCTCTCATCGTTACTTATCAGGATTGGTGGAAAGTTGCTACTTTTCCATCTCAATATATACTAAAAATGAATATTTTGGCAATTTATTATTTATATAAAAAATCTATAAGGCAAGATTACAGGATTGGTAAACCTGAAGACAAGTTAAAGATTACAAAAATTACGATTAAAGAAGTTAAGGAATATTTAAAGAAAAAGAAAGAATCAGCTTAAATTAAAGAAAATGGGAAAAGAAATTTGTATATTAATACGAGATGGTAAGGCAAAAGGAATCAACAGAATGCCTTTACTCGAGGATTTTGAAACCCGTAAAATCGGAGATGTCATAACTGATACGGCATCTATTTTAATCGTTGATCCGGCAAAATTAAATTTATATGGGGATGATGCAAAAATGAAAGATTTTGAACAGGATGGATATATATCGATGTCGCTTGGTTCTGATGGTGAATATGAAATATTTGGTAAATTTGACAAAGATGCTAAATATCCACATATTCCATATGAAATCGTGATCAAAATTAGAGATAGATCAAAAATAGTGGATGAAGGATCATGGGGGTATTATCCATTAGATAATGATTTAGCCGCTGATTGGAAATGGGATTTTGCCGACATGATTAAAAATGAGTTGATGATCAGATTCAAAGGGATGTGGGTTGAGCCTGTAATAGATCAAGATATTTTAAATTATAAATACTATGCAATCGGGATGTGGGAAGTTTTTAAGAGAAAACTTGTATCTGAATATGAATATGAATATGCATTTTTCTCAGCCGAGGAAGTAACAGCTTTAGATTTAATGGTCTATAAAAGTGCAGTTGAAATATTGGGAAATATGGATAAGCTGTACTATGATAACAAGGATTATGTAAGACATTATCTGGAATATAAGATTGATCAATTTAGGCATGAATATGGAGGATGGAAAGGTGAACCTGAACTAGTATTTTTACCAGATTTAGACATTGAGGAATTGAAGGCGGAATTGGGGGAACAGGCATATAAATGGATGCAAAATGAATTTAATATATAATTATGCTTTGTTCTTAAGTTCTTTTCTAGTCGATATAATAAAAGATGTTATATCATCATCAGCAATTTTATCATCAATTCTTCGATACAGCTCATCTTCAGTCTTTTCTCCATATAAATCAAGGCATTTAGGACATACATCCCTATATATATTGCCTTTTAGGACAAAATGTTTCCATCCCAAAGTATCTTGTATAGTTTCCCTTGATAAAATTATGGAATCAGTAATCCTGTGTCTGCTTTCACGGCATAAATCACATTCTATATATATTACTTTTGACATTAATAAACTTTTATATTAATAATCATTTTATATATTTACAAAAAATAAATAATTTTGTAAATATTGTTCATGAATTTAATTTATAAATCATACAAACTTAGAATTTATCCTACTAAAATACAAGAAGTTTTATTATCTAAACATTTTGGCTCTTGTAGATTTATATTTAATTATTATTTAAATAACAGAAAAGAAATTTATTTAAAGGATAAAAAATCATCTAATTATTATAGTGATGCAAATGATTTAACTCAATTAAAAAAAGATGAAAATCTTGCTTGGTTAAAAGAAATTAATAGTCAATCATTACAAGCATCAATAAGAAATTTAGATATTGCATATAAAAATTTTTTTAATAAACAATCTAAATTTCCAAGGTTTAAATCTAAATATGATAAGCAAAGCTTCAAAATTCCCCAAAATATTAAAATAAAGAATGATAAAATTTTTATCCCTAAATTTACAGAAGGTATTAAGATTAATTTATATAAAGATATTAAAGATATTGAAGATAAAATAATGTCCGTTACTATATCTAAATCAAAAACTGGCAAATATTATGCTTCAATTAACTATGAAATGAATCATGATCCTTTTAAAAAAACGGGTTCAAAAGTAGGAATTGATACTGGGATAAAGGATTTAGCTATTCTTTCTGATGGGACAATATATGAAAATATTAAAGCACTTAAAGTTAAATTAAAAAAGTTAAAATATGAACAAAAGCAATTATCAAAAAAACAAAAAGGAGGAAATTCTAGATTAAAACAAAGAATAAAACTTGCAAAAATATATGAAAAAATAGTAAATGCCAGAAAAGATTATTTACATAAAATCAGTACAGAAATTATCAAAAACCACGATATAATTTGTATTGAGGATTTGCATGTAAAGAACATGATGAAAAATCATAGACTAGCACAAGCTTTTTCTGATGTTAGTTTGGGGACATTTTATTCGATGCTTAAGTATAAAGCTGATTGGAATGATAAAACAATTGTTAAAATTGATAAATTTTTTCCAAGTAGTAAAACTTGCTCAAATTGTGGATGGATAAATCAAAATCTTACTCTAAATATTAGAAAATGGAATTGTCCATTATGTAAAACACACCATGATCGTGATTTGAATGCAGCACAAAATATTTTGAGACAAGGATTAAATCTTTTATCTGATTCAGGGATGGAATCGGATATAAAACAAAAATAGGCGGAGTCGTCATCATTAGATGAGGCTATGAAACCTTAAGTAGTATAGCTACAATTCATATATAGGACTTTTGACATCGTAAAACTTTTGTAAGTAAATGCAATTATATATTCCCATGATAAAATTCGTTTTTCATCTAATATATTTTATTATATCATCAATTCTTTACTTCATAATTTTATGTAGGAATTTAAGATCTGTAATTAGACAGAATCCTATAATAAAACAAGTAGAATTAAAACATAATGTATATACAGTAGGGACAAATATAACTAGAATAGTAAGCTTAAGTCTAAGAAATCATGAATCCATCTATGAATTACAATTAAGTAATAATAAAAAATTTAGATGTGCCGGGGAGCATTTGCTTTGTCTAAATCCATATAATACCATATATGCAAAAGATATAAAGCCAGGGGATTCAGTTATTACATATGATGGGATTAAGCAAATAGTAAGTGTAAAGAAAAAGAATTATAGGGCATTCATGTTCGATATGTCTATAGATTCACCCGATTATCTTTATTATACAGATGATATTTTATCCCATAACAGCATCACGGTTGCTATTTTTATAGCATGGTATCTGGCAGTTCATACAAATCGAAATATTTTGTTGACTTCTGCTACTGAAGTAAAAGTCAAAGAATTGATGAAAAAGCTTTCTACGATTCTTAAATATTTACCATTTTATCTTAAATCTGGAGTAGTAGAAAATAATGTGATGTCAAAAGAATTCGATGACGGAAACCGTATAATTGCAGAAACTACAACGAATCGTACAGGTGCATCATTTACAGGACATCTTGTATATGCAGATGAGTTTGCAGTTGTGGATAAAAAAATTCAGGAAGAATTTTATACTACGCTTTATCCTACCATGTCATCATCTGATGAATCTAAAATGATTATTACATCAACGGCACGAGGGATTGATAAATTTTATCAAATTTATAAAGATGCTGTAGATGGGATTAATTACTTTAATCCTATGCGAACCGATTATTTTGAATATCCTGATGCTAGAGAACCTAGTGGATTTAGGGGTGAAATATTCAAAAAAGAAATGATAGCACAACTTGGATCCGAGGCATCTTTTAATCAGGAATTTGGAAACCAATTTTTATCAGGCAATACTTTGATGTTAAATTCATCTGTGATTAGAAAATTAACGAATCACAGATTACATTTTGTTAAACATGAAATTGGCGAATTAGATGAAAATGATGTTGAATATAGAGGATATCTTGAATTCCATCCTGATTTTGATCTAAATGAACTCAAAAATCCGGGTAGTGCATATGTAATTAGTATTGATTTGGCTGATGGCGTTGGCGGTGATTATACGATGTTAAATTTCTTCCAAATATTACCAATGAATAAAAAGGAAATTGAAAAACTTAAGATATATTCAGATGAGAAGGATTTTTTTAAATTAGCTCAAGTTGCCATATTTAGATCAAATGTCTTAAGCCTTGAAAAGATAGCTAAATTTTTGTATCACATGATTATAAATGTTTTTGGAACAGAAAGCATTAAAATCGTGCTTGAGGTCAATCATGAGGGTAATTATTTCAAAAAATTAGTATCTACTTTATATGGTGAAAGTAATGAAGTTGATGAAGATTGCCTGTTTGTGCATTTTCATTTTGATGTTACAAATGAGGAAACATCTGTATTAAAATCAGGACTTACAAACGATACAAAAACTAAAGAATTTGGACGTAAGTTAATGCCTGATAAAATAAAAGCTAATCAGATTATAGTACAGGAGCACAGGACTGTTGAGGAATCTATATCAATGACCAAGACCAAAAAAGGTAAATTTGTATGTCAGCTTAATAATGATGATGCTGTTTTAACCGTTATAAATGTAATGCATTTTTATCAGACCCCTGATTATTTAGATCAAGTTGATGAATTACTTGAATCTTGCCCTGATAAATTTAAAGATGAGATAGGCTTAAAATTAAAAGTATCATTTGTTTCAGGAGATGAAGGAGGAATTGAAGATTTGTTATGAAATTGTTTACCTATTATACAAAAGCTAAATCTGATCTAGCCACCCAATTTTTTATCCCTAGTGTGGGTATCGATTATGATTTAAGCGTTGATATATTAAAAGAAAAATGTAGGACTGGGCATTACATGGATAAAGGGTGGACACAAATCATGAAAGAAAAAAATCACAAAATTCTGGAACACATTAAAGATTTAAAATTTGATAGATTTGTGTATGCGGATTCAGATATAATTTTCATAAGGCCTACGGCTGATATCATTCATGATCTATTAAATCAATATGATATAGTGTTCCAGTCTGATCGAGGTACATGCTGTTGTGGATTTATGGGAATAAGATCAAATAAAAGGACACATGATTTAATTAAATTGGTAATCAGTCATATTGATAAATTTAAACAAGGTGATCAAGTTGTTATGAATTATTTGTTAGGAAGTGGACGGGTCAAAGATATAAAGTATAAAGTATTGAATCATCAACATTTTTTTAATATAGGAGGAATTTATGGAGGAGTTAATGGAGGAATTTATGAGGGTGAATCCCTTGATTTTAAAGTACCTGATTCAATCAAAATGTTTCATGCCAATTTTACAAAAGGTAAAGAAAATAAAATTAAATTGTTAAATTATGTGAAGTCTAAGACATGGGACATGCGATAGAACAAGCTGATCATCTGGGTGGTTATTGGATAGGTGGAAGTCCTGGTACATATACACCAAGATTATGGGATGAATTTATTCGTCAATATGAAATCAAATCAGTTCTTGACATAGGATGTGGTGAAGGACATTCCACCATCTATTTTGTTCAGATGGGCTTGGAAGTTTTAGGTATAGAGGGTGGAGAAAAAGCGGTCAGGAATAATAAAGCCCAAGGACATGTAATACAACATGATTATTTAAAAGGTTCATATAAACCAAGTTTGATTTATGATATGGGATGGTGTGCAGAATTTGTGGAACACGTAGATGAGTCATATAAAGCAAACTTCTTGGAAACATTTAAATCATGCAAATATTTATTAATGACTCATGCTGTTCCCGGTCAATCAGGATATCACCATGTTAATTGTCAAAAAGCCGATTATTGGATACATGAAATGGAAATGATCGGATTTACATTCATGGAATCAGAATCTTTGCGATATAGAAATCTAACCGATGAATCTAAAGTATTGGCTGAGTATAATTGGACTAAAAAAACGTTGATGATATTCAAATCTAATAGCCTGTAAATTGAATTTTATACACATCTGCAATAAATAATAAAATGATGTGTAATTCAAATATACTTAGATATGGCTAATGGTTTGATAACTTTAAAAGACTTGCAGGATAAATTTGCTGCATCCGGTGTTTATACGATATACAGAGATGAAACTTTATCTCAGGTATTCGGTAACAACCAACAACTCAGATTAGTGGTAGGATTCTCAAAAACAGGCCCCAAAAACATAGCGGTCTATATCGCACAAGGTGATACAACTACTGCAACACGTTTATTTGGTAAACGTGATAAATCGCTTGAGCGAAGAGGGTCTTTCTTTCACAAATCTATTGAAGTGGCACTTGATGAAGGCCCAGTACTCGCATTAAACATGCTGAAGCTGAATAATGAGGTTGATGAAAACTGGTTGCCTACTGAAAACGCTGATGTCGTTGACTATAAATCATTTTCAGTTGACATAGTTGCACAAAACGGAATAAATCGTGACAAACTTTATGCATCATTCTACAACAAAGAAAGATTTTGGTTTCCTGACCGTGAATATTTATTGGCTACACGAGCTACTGGTGACGCTGGCAAAATCTTTAATCTTGTTAACTTATCACAGGCACCCAAGACATTCATTGTAAGAAAATCAACGATTCAGGGATATGAAATTTCTGTGGCTGAATGGTATGGAAATACTGAAATACCCAGTTATTTAAAACCTCACGACCTTATTTCCGATTACTTCATTGATGTTATTATCATCAATGGTGATTTTGGCCCCGCCAAATATTTACAATTAGCAACTGACCCGGTTTTTGGTCAATTTTTTGACAACCAGGGTTTAATGGCTGATAAATTGGTAGATTTCCTGGCAAGACCTGAAATTACAAGTACCATTTATACCGGATGTATCATTCCTAACTTTAAGGATAAAGATGATATCATCCAGTATATTGAGAAAAAAATTAATGATGAAGTCAGGACATCTGGAATCTTATGTGCTATCGATAAGAAAGAACTTGACAGGTTTGAAACTGAAACTAATACCAATTATATTGATTTGGTTGGTCACAGGCTTTTAAGTTCTACAGTTACAGATTTAGATTTTCTGTCATATAAACGTAAGATAACACAGGATTTTACATATACAAAGAAAACATCAAACGCTATCAATACCTTACTTGATAATGATAGCGTTTCCATTGCATACAGTAATGGTAAAATAACGGTAACAATTTTAGCAGCCCACCCGGATTTTGTAACAATTCCAACCCTAATAGGTTTAAAAACCTTGTTTAATGGAGTTACAACTGCAAAAGGGATTGAATATGGGATTACAGTAGCAAATCCATCCCTGGAAGTTTCAAGGTTCAGCGTTACAGATGCTCAGATAGTTTTTGACGTTATATCGCCGCTAAAGGAAAATGAAAAGAATGTCCTGATACAGGCCGATGCTTTTGTTGACTTTGATTTTACGCCAGATACTGCAGAAACTTTGGCTACATCAGACCTTCAAATTACTGGTGCAGGTTCCACAGGTGATACGATTACAGTAAGCGTTGATGAAGATGGAACCGAAATTGTAATTGGTTCATATATAACATTACTTGGAGATACACCCGATTTAATAGCTGCAGGTGTTGAGGCAGCTATCGATGCAGGAACTGGAACACATGGTTATACAGCATCTACATTAACTGATACAGTTACAGTAACTGCTCCAACTGGTACGGGTGCCATTGCAAACGATTATGCGCTTGTCATAGATATTATAGGTACCATCACATATGTAGCTGACCCCGCATTCACAGGTGGTATTAATGCCACATCTGATATGACACTTGAAACAACAAGGGATAGGTTTTATCTGGATGGAACTGATACTTATTTTATTGCTGATACCAATAATCAGATATATCTGGACTGGAAAAGTGGCAGCATTACAAATGGGGATAAAATTCAGAGTAGTACCGTTACCCAATTTGTAAAAATTGATGAAATATATGCAGATAGCGGTGTTGATATAGTTGATGATTATCGGAAAATTATAAAGATATCGCTGTTTACAGATGCCGATCTAACAATTCCGATTGTAGTTGGTGCAGCTATCGCATTTGGTTCATCACTTGATGCACAAGGTTTGGCAGTATCAGACATAACTAAACTTAATATCATTAGTTTAGTTGGTTCTATTAATCAGAGATTCGATGCCGAAATTATTGGAGAAGATGTGGCTAAAATTGCAATCGTAAATGAGCCTGATATAAAACTTGATGATTATTTGGTTGGAATTTACGAAGATCAACCAATTCTGACCCGCATATCAGCAATCAAGCGATTTACTGAAACTGGGGTAATTCCAACTCATATTTTGGTATATACGGATCAACCTATCAAACAATTTATAGATGCGGTTGGTAATATCCAAGTAGAGAAATATTCAGCACTTGAGAAAATCTTTGATTATTACAATACTACAAAGTTAAAAGGTTTTACAATTAAAGAATATCATTTACCAAATGGAACAAATGCAAAAGTCAGGGAACTTTACTCAGTTATTACACAAGGTAGTTTAAGAGCTGCTCTGATAGACCCTGAAATGATTTCATTCAGATATTTTGTTGATACATTTAACTGTGGTCTTGAACCTTTCTCTAAATCTTACTTATCAAGTCTGATACAAGATAGATCTAAATGTTTTGGTCTGTTGAACACTCCTACAATCGATGAATTTAGGAATAGCTCAAACCCAAGATTTACTGATACTCCAACTCCATCAGATCCGGTTCCGCAAATTAACATCCAGTATATAAGGGATGGCGGTAATCTTGAAGAAAATCCAGATTTCTTATATACGCTTCCTGATGAAACTGATGGAGCATCATATGTAGCATTCTTTATGCCAGAAATTGAAATCAGGGATGAAGATTCTGAATATGTACTATTACCACCTGCCGCATTCGTTTCCAATAATTTTATTCGCAAATATACAAATGGAAATCAGTATAAAGCAGTAGCTGGTACAAAACGTGGTGTCATAGTTGCTGATGGATTAGTGGGAACATCTTATCCATTTACAAAAGAGGAAAGAGGATTCCTTGAGCAGAAAGGTATAAACCCAATCTGGTCTAAAGCTAATGGTGATGTTGAAATCTTTGGAAATCAAACATCCTATCAGAAATTTAGGTCAATTCTGAACAACATTCATGCTCGTGATACTCTGATTACTTTTGAAATTGATGTAGAAAGCATTTTGTCCAATTATATCTTTGATACAAATGATGATAACTTAAGGACTGAAGTATTGTCGCTTTTACGCAATTATTATGAAAATAAGCGTGATACTTATAGTGCTCTGGTAACATTTGAACTGATATTCAACCGTGAGAATAACCCGGATTGGGTAGTAAGTGAAAATGCATCAATTGTCGATACCATCATTCAGTTGCCCAACGTCACCAGGAAATTCATAAACCGGATTACCTTACGCTCTGGTGCAACTCCAATCGTAGGCGGCTTTGTCGCAGTTTAACATAACCTGAATTACCAATGAAAAAGCCCTGTCATCTGATAGGGCTTTTTTGTATGTAAAGATGAAACCCTTAGTATATTAGATGGATAAAGGGTGAAATATGTACTTAATATTCTGATCATGGAACAAATTATCAAACAAGTTAAAGAATTTCATTCTTCAAAGCGATGTTTTTATCCCAAGGAAATTGCGATCGACGGAGTTATTAGCATTATCCGTAAAAATCCATATTTGTTAACGGATGTTGGAGAAATGGAAGTTAATGATGGTAATCACAGAGGAATCGATTTACTATGGAGAGATACAGAATTTTCAGCCAGATCTCCATATCATCAGAAATTTTATTCAGTTGAAATCAATCATTCTGGCATCATCCATATTGTCGGGCAATTATCTAGATATAAAGGCATTAAAGAATTTAGGGCTTGTATCACAATTGATATATTTGATGTCGATAATATAGATACAAGTAAATTTATGATTGAGGATATAAAAAACATATACAAACTTTCAATATAAGTATGGAGAAGAAAAAGATTCCCTGGATTTGGGGGGACGTAAGCGTTGTCTTCCAGGGTAAATGTCTTGAAAATGGAATAGTTAATACTAAATCATCCTGATTCTAAAATTATTATACCAAAAAACAAATAGATGGCTAAACGAGCACAATATATTAATAACATTGAGTTTCATGAGGAAATGGTAAAGTGCAAACGGGCAGGTAAATTGTCGGATAAGGCTTTAATTATGTTTCAGAAATTTGCAAATGGTGTTATTCGTGACTTTTATTTTAATAACAATGAGCATAAACGGGATGCAATACAGCAAATATTACATGACATGTGGAAATATTGGCAGGGATTTAAGGAAAACAATGTGGTTAGGGTCAAATTTACCCGGAATTTAAAGCAAGGTGATAAAATCTGTATAAAAATCCATGATTCTGATATCATTACTTATATTGCAACCGATGTCGCTTATAATTATGGGGAAGAAAGAATTAAAATGTTTCAGGTTGAAAAAAAGACTAATAAATCATTGGTAAATTTCGTAAACTTGGTAAAACAAAATGATCAAAAAATCAAGATATTTCATGATATGGTACAAAAGCGGGTAACAATGATGGAATCTGATGTACTTGAGCCTAATTTATCTCATGTTTATATTCAATATGATCCTGAATCTGAATCATTTTTAAGTGATATAAAATCGGGAAATCTAATATTTTTTCAGGCACCTCCTAATGCATTTAAATATTTTACATCAATTTGTAAGAATGCTGTCCTCAAATCATTAAATAAGACGAATCCAAAAAATCACCGGAATAACATTATGATAAGCCTCAGCATTAATTCATCTAATAATGAATTTTATAACATCTAATATATAATACAATCATAAACATTTTAATATGAAAAGGATTAGGCTAACTTCGCTTCCCGGATATGTTAAATCTATATCGGATATAGGGATAAATTTCCAAAAAGGCGTTGAAAAATATAAAAAGACTGTCGATAGTGAAGAAATTGATATGTATGATGGCATTTTAAATATGCCAGCTGTAGTTAATGAAGATGAACAGGAATTACATATGCTTACAGATTCACAGCTTGAGCATATTGCAAGTTATCCTGAAATTGAATATGTACTGACTCATTTAGCCAATGAGTTAATTGTATATGATGATTTTAACTATTTTTGTGATATTACAAAAATGGATATGAATTTGAGTGATGATGTGTCAGATCGTATTAATCATAATTTTAAACGCATTTATTCACTTTTTAATTTTAATGACGGTCAGACTGCATGGGCATATATGTATGAATTATTGATTAAAGGCGTTTTGGCATTTGAAATTGTATACAAATATGCAAAAAAAGATGATATTCAGCAACAGATTGATGATATAAAAACTAAAATTGAAGAAATCGGGAAAAGTCTTGAATCAACTGATGAACAACATCAGGATGGCAATGAAAAAAAGGTTATACTCGAAAAATTTGAACAGGAAAAAAACAATCTAATAAATGAACAAAAAAACCTTGAATACAAGGTTTTATTGCAGGAAGAAATGCAGCGAATAATAGAAGTTGGAGTTACAGATAATAAAGAAAATACTGAAGATGTGCCTGTTCGTATCATAGGATTTGAGAAACTTGAATATAAGCATTTAAAACAAAAAGATGCTTATTATGAAAAAATGAATGATGATACTGGCAAGCCTGAAAAAGTTAATTTGATTGTATGGGAATATATGAGTGATGGCCGTAAAAAGGTTGTATTATCTGATAATCAGGTTATAGTTATTAAATATGACAATATCCCCGGCATTTACAAAACATCATCATATTTGAAGGGTATTATCCGTAATTTTAACTTGATGAGGGCTACGGAGAACAGTAGCGTTGGATGGTATATCATGTATTCAATGTTCAGGCTTAAAATGATTATACCCGTTGGGTCAAAGACATCGCCAAAAGTAAAAGAGGCGTTGAGAAAAGTTACATCTCGTTATACTGAACAATTATATGTAAGCAATGATGCCGGATATGTAAAAATGAATGGTAGTACCAACATTCCGTATGGTAAAAATATAGTATTTCCAAAACGGAATAATGTGTCTCCTGAAATTGATAGTATAAAATATCAAGGCCCCGATATCAGCAGGATGGAATTACCCGAATATTTTAAAAAGAATTTCTGGCGAGATTCCAAACTACCTTTTAGTAGGTTTGATAAAGAAGGTGGAGCAGGTAAGAAAATTTTATTTGAGAATAAAGGTGTACCTTATGATGAAATTCATTTTTATAAGTATGTAAAAAGAGTTAGGAAACAATATGAAATCATCATCAAAAAACCTCTTTATATCAGTATGCTGCTTGATTATCCTGAGCTTCGAATAGACCAGGAATTTAAATCAAAATTAGGATTAATTTATAAATCTGAATCCTATATTGAAGAAGCTAAAAAGATGGAGATTGAGGAAGTAAAACTCAAAAGGATTCAGGAAATGCAACGAATTGTGGACATTAACAATAAAAGGGTATTTAGCGACAAATATTTGTTTGTTGTTCGTTATAATTTATTTAGTGAGGATGAATGGAATAAAAACAATGATTTACGGAAAGAAGAATTAACACCTCCACCTGCAGATGGATTATCGCCTGGTGCATCATCACGCAGACCCTAATCTTCGACATCATTTCTTTCATCGATATTTTCTTCGACATCATCGACTGGTTCCCCATCTTTTGAATGTATATAAAGATGTATATTTTCAGTAGGCTCTATAAATTCATTTAACTCAGTTATTCGCATATGCGTATAATCAATACTGAATCCTATCTTATAATCCCCATATTCAGAATCACGAAGCTTTAACATCTTAAGGTAATATTTCTTTAAAGCTTTCATTTCCGGGGTCTGTATGATTGAAAATACATTATCGGTTCTGTGTACAAGCCCTGATGATTCAGATATACTGTTAAGCGTTGTATCCTCGGCCCCATAATCCCCTATTTTGGCCTGATGTGCGCTTATGACAGCCCATCCTGTTGTTACAGCGATTCTGTATAAATCATTATTATTTTGTTTATGATATGTATACGATTTTTCAACACTCGTTCCATATGAGTTTGCTAATTCCGTGAAGTAATCGATAATTACAAGATGAAAATTTATACCAAGCCTCTCCTCCTCTTTCCTTGCATATATATAAATATCGTCTGCAGTAGCATGTGCAAATCTTTTAATCTGTAATTTGCCCATCGGTGTTGGATTGTCACGTCTGTAAATATTTAAATTTTTCTCGAGTTCATTTTGCTGATTGGCATAATCCGTGTAATCTGATATAGGAACATTCATTGCATTTACACCCATACGTTTTATGATTTTATGGGTACTCATTTCAAGGGATGCAAAGAATACATTATATCCGAAAGCTGATGCGTTTAGTGCAATATTACAAAGCCATATGGAGTTATGTGATAAAATTCCATTTGTATAATAAGCATGATCAGTAGCATCATCCATTAATATATCATACATATTAGAATATACATCTGTTTTAACAACCGCATCAATAATTCTTAATCCTGAAATAGTTTGAATGATATTATCTGCTGTTAAATCTTTTACATGTTTTTCATTCATTTTAGCATCAAAAATTATATGCTCGTCAGCAGCTATCAATGAAAATTCTCTGGCTTTAATTAAATATTCTCTGTATATTATTGTTTTACCAACGCCTTTAATGTTTTCCCATCCATTATGAGTTTCTATTTCCCAATCGTCAGTCATTATAGTATTTACAAATTCTGCCATAATAAATAATTTTTACCAAATATTTTTGCTTATATGGATTACATAAAATTTTTGCTTAATAAATACAATATAAGAATAACAATATCTAAATTAAAAAATGAACATAAAGATATTGTTTTAAAGTCTACTGAGTTTTTAAATGAAAAATATGAATCTATTTCATTAGGACAACGATTATATCACATAAAACACAATATTTATCATATTATAAAATGTAAATATTGTAATATTAATCCAGCTAAATATCATTCTAGTCATAAATATGGTACATGTTCCACAAAATGTTCCAATAAAATAAAAAGATTTACGATGGAAAAAACATGTTTAATTAAATATGGAGTTAAGAATACATCTAAGCTCATTGATAAAATGGATAAAATGGTCAAAACTAATAGGAAAAACCATGATGGTAAATGGAGTAATCAAATAGAAGCAGTAAAGGAAAAAAGAAGAATAACTTGTTTAAAAAAATATGGAGTTGATCATAATACTAAAATATCTGGATATATTCCATTTTATACAGATGATCTTACTAAAATAAGAATGCGTAAAAAAAAGCATATAAAAAGGCGTAACAAAAGCATTATGAATGGGGTTGAAAATATATTTAATTTAATAAGTTATGGCAATATTCTTAAATTATGTGATAAAAGAGATAATTCTATATTCACTATAAATAAAAATACTTTCCATACTAGAAAATATAGGGGGGATGAGATATCAATAATAAAAAATCCGCTAAAGAAATGGTATTCTTTGCTTGAAAAAGAAATATTAAATTTTATAAAAATTCATTATAAATATAAAATTATAAATAATTCTAAAAGTATCATTTATCCTTATGAAATAGATATATTTTTACCATACAATAATTTAGCCATAGAAATAAATGGTGATCATTGGCATGCAAATCCAAATTTATATGATGCTGATGATGAAATTATTTTTTCTAATAAGAAAATGAAAGCAAAAGACATATGGATAAAAGATAATCATAAAAAAGAAATATGTAATAATAAAAATATAAAATTAATTACAATATGGGAAATGGAATGGAAGATGAATAAAAAATGTGTTCAAGATTATCTTTTGACCATATTGTAAAATTTCTCTATTGTTAAGTTGTGGATCTTATTGGTTTTTTTATTTCTTACTCTTATAATTGTATCCTTATTTACACATTTTCCACCACGACTCTCACCTATAAAATGGGTTAAGGTGGATGGTTCAAATCCACCATGTTTGATACCGGATAAAGCTATATTAAGAAATACGTACCCGGTATTGATCAGATTTTCAGGTTGTGTCTGTATGTGATTCTTTGGGTCATAAAAATCACAACTAGCCTCATCATCTATGATGTTGGATGACCAATCTACGATAATTTGCTTTGACCGATTGATAACATCGTCAACATTTTGAGGCGTTATCTTGGTCGTCTTTTGATATTGAATTGATAGCTTGTAGCCGTGTTGTGTCCGTTTCCAATTTATCCACGCCAATACAGTTTCACGTAACCAATTCTCATCATACTTTTTCCAATCCACATTAATGATATTCTCAGCATTGGCCATGAAGGAATCTAGATTATCGGATTCCGATGCATCAGGATCAATTATGATGGATTTGATATCAGATGTTGCTATCTCCCTGATTTGTTCAGGCGACGGGCTGTTTTGATTAAAAAGTATGGATTTATAGGAATCATAAAATTTCTTGGTTATATCAAACAATTTCTTTAAATGTTCATTTTTAAAGAAATCATCGATAATCTTAGGAAATAAATTAGGATTATTACATATGTAATGATAAACCAGATATTCAAAATATTGGTTGTCGTTCATTTGCTTAAATTAAATCAAAAGAATTTCCTTCTTTATTGGTTCCCAAAATCGATTGACCCAATAGCTCGTTGATTGATAGATTGATGATTTCAGTTTTATCTTGACCAAAAAAAGATATTAATTCCTCAACTACTATTTTTTTCTTTTTTTTGGATATCATATAATATAAAATATCGGATGGATCTGGGGCATTCTTCATATTTACATATTCACCTGTGACATGCTTAACCTTTGGATCCTTAATGTCTATATAATGTTCAAGATTTTCCATACTTTAAATAGATTAATTTTTTACCACTTTATTCCATAAATATTTGTGCCATAAATCCCAATGTTTTTGTCCGGCTAATCTGGCATCCGCCGCTCCAAAACCCACAAGTTTCCTTAAACTACGCTTAACATCTTTCCACACATTAAACCAGTTGATTGATTTAGTTTTCGCAGACTCATTACAATATTCCACATATGCAATTATTTACTTAAGATCTGGCTCTATCTTTATCATTTCTTCAATCGTAAGAAGCTTAATCTCATCTTCCGGTATAGAATCATTTTTATTGAATGGTGTTTCTATCAAGGTGATTATTCCTTTATCATTTGTGTCCATTTTATAAAATTTTAATCCGTCTTTTTTCTATCCGTTTTTTTTGATAATGTTTAATTTCTTCATTCATTAATCGATGAAAACAAACCATTGCTTCTTTAAAATTAGGGCAATGATATTGCTCAATTTCAGACCATGAATCGCCTGGATAACTTTTTCTAATTTTGCGCTCAATCGTATAATCATCTTTATACTTATAAATCGATATACGTTTTCTTATTCGCTTAAGTAATTTGACTTTCATGACCAAATATTTTAGTTTTATATGAAACCGATGCATTACAACATACCGAAATTACCTCATCAAAATATGTGGATTTTATAAAAATATGGGTACCAGTATTAATTTCTATTCCATGATCAGGAATATGACCTCTTACTGTCTTAGTCTCACAGATTTTATTACACTTTCGGCAATATTTGGGTTCTTTATCCACTACACCAGCCCCCGTATTTTCATTTCTTTTTCTAAGTTTTCTAAAGTTAATGGCTCAACATCCTTATTTTTATTTAATCCATTTTTTTTCATTCTGCTACTACGCCTCCATCCATTCATGTCTTTCTTAAATTCTGCAACATGCTTTTTGTTTTTCTTCATATTTTTATAAGCCATATCTTGCATAATTTAATTTGGATATTTTAATTCATTTATTTTACATCTCTGACTTCCTTTTTCCACACGGATTTTGGGATATATGCCCACCCTTCTTTTTCATATTGCTTAAATGCCTCGCTGTCTTTAACTCTGATAATTTTACCCTCTTTCTTCATTGTTTTCATATCATTAAATTTTATTTGTTTTCTTTTTCTAAATAGGTACTGAACAATAAGCATTACAAAATCCAATTTCAAGATTTTTCATTATCATTTATTTTAAAACATCATGATTCTTCTAATTCTTTATCATCATCGTATTTGGAGAATTCATATTTTGGTTTTATCACAGATTCATCCAGTTTTCCCAGTACTTCCTGTGTAAAGACCTTAGATGTAAAAAGATCTTTAGACTGAATAGATTCATTAATATGTTTGGCTACCCATGTTGGCGAATTTGGATTCAAACTATGAATAACGCCTTCTATTTTTTCATATTTACCATCTTTAAATCTTTCCTTAAGTTTATCGGTAAACACAAAATTATCTTCCTCCTCAAATATAATGTATCCATCATCTACCATTTTAGTTAGATGTTGCTCAAGGTCTGCAGATTTAGCTTTAGCTAACACTTTTCTAACTTCTGAAATTTTAAAACGTTTACCGATTTTAGATTCATCCAACATTTTTTTGAACCACAACTCATATGCAATATCAACAAATTCAGTGACTTTACCTTTATCAATCCCGCAATTATCCCATGTTGATACTGCCTGTAATCCCAAATATTGGTTCATTGTTTTATGAAATGGAATATAAAGATTTACACGGTTTTGTATTGCATATCTGGATTCTACCACATCTATATCAACAAAAATTCCAAGATTTTCCTTAGTTTCTTTGTTCCTATCCATTCTTTTTCTAACCCATATTACAATTGATGATAAGAACAATATACCGTTACCACCCGATACTTTCCGCTCCTTAAACGTGTACATATCTTTTTCATAAATATGGGCTGTCATAATAATAGGAATACTAAGCTTACCACACCTTAAGCTCATCATATTAAGCATTTCTTTAATTTCACGGGCTTTGGTACCCATGTCTGTGGTATCTTTACCTTCCAGAGCATCTCGAAGTTGTTTAGATGAATTTAAACCTGTCAGGGAATCAATAACAATTAAGATTTTAGGAATTTCTTTACCCGCTTTTTTTAAAGCTAACAATTCCTCCGAGTATTTCATAAAAGATGATTGAATACTAAACACGGATTCCGGTTGAGACAATCGCAACATAGTTTTATCAACGCCTTGATTTTCAAATCTTTCTGCGTCTGGTGCATTTTCAGTTTCAAACATCCATACAAAATATCCCATTTTCTGAGCTTCTCGTGCAGCGGAAAGTGCCAAATACGATTTACCGGATTTAGGGTCTCCTGCAATACAAATTATTTTGTTGTTTGGATATCCACGTAAAAGGGATCCACTCATAGCAGCATTTAACGCATAACTGCCTGAATGTATCCACTCACTTGGTGTAATTTCCTTATAATTTTCTAACAATTTACCATCAGGGTCATATTTTGAAAGAAAAGAGTCAACTTCTGAATAATTCTTTTTTCCCATGTCTAATATTTAATTTTATTTTTATCATTATTTTCATCAATCGGCAATTTCCCTGCTTTTTTATACATTTCATTCTTTTTGAAAAAGATCCATACGCTAAAGCACAATAATTGAATATCTAGCACATATTTATATTCACTATAAAATGTAAATGGTATAAGTGTTATACCAATCTTATAACTTAATATATCAATATTGGTTCTTATTTGCATCAGTTTTCGATTTTATCCGCCTTTATTTGTGTAATTGATTGTCTAGTAATATAAAAGCCTTAAGAAAGGCATCTTTTTCGGCTTCAATCCTGGAATCAAAATTACATCCTTGCAAAGCATTATCGGATCCATCGTCTTTAATATGGTAGAACCATTTATAAGTATGTTGATTGCTCGATGATGTCCATGTGCATTCATACGATATTCTTACCATGATTCCTAATTTATCAAAAAAATCAAAAAGGCATCGGTGATGAATCTCAATAACCCGATTCAAAATTACAGTATCTTCATTAACCGGGGGTCTAAACCATTCCCAAAATTTTCGATATGCCCTTGGGTATTGCGCTTTTAAATTATTCCAATCCATTTTTTTTTACGTTTGTTAAAAGCTTCTTTTTTCTTATGATTTTTTAGGTAAGTTTCACGATCGTGTATAATTTTAAATGCCTCCAAAAATGCTATTTTCTCGGCCTCAATCCTTGTATCATATAATGGATCGACATCCAAATCATCATCATTCATACAGTATCCGAATCCACCAAATGTCCACTTAATATTTTTAGTTAAATAAACGGGTATAACTGATATATATAGATTTTGATCGTCAAAAAAATCGTA
>Ga0265297_10004436_pt1 | contig 22998 bp, 28 predicted proteins | sample Munlanlwell13791_FD_192502 | JGI IMG/M metagenome (GOLD analysis project Ga0265297, IMG submission 192502) | Leachate microbial communities from a municipal landfill in Southern Ontario, Canada - Leachate well 137-91 | ecosystem: Engineered > Solid waste > Landfill > Unclassified | place... | reverse complement strand
ATAGCTGCCGCGCGTCAGGGTCTCGACGTAGAGCAAGTGGCTGGCCAGACGTTGGAGCTCTGATCGTCGACTTTGTGACAACAGAGACCATCGCCGCATGTAGAGGTAGTGGAGCCGCCGGCGATCCGAACCGAAGTTGATGAGCCATGCGATCACGCCGGCGCAAGCAAGCAGTGGCCAGCCGGTCCAGTTGTCGTAGTAGATGCAGATGGCCACCCCGACTACAAAGAACACGAGAGCCAGACCGTAGTCGGTGATCGTGTAACCCTTGGTTCTGGTCCTGACGATCGACTTGAGAACAACGACGGCCGGGGGATGGTATAGCATATGGGCATGGCCTCCTGAATCAAGATGCGATAACGCCCAGGGCGTTAACCGATGGATTCGGCGCCTCAATCCTACCAGATAGATGACATTAGGTCAATAAATAATAAACAGCTTCAAGTATTAAACAATCAGATTAATGTTCGAGGGCATTTATATTATTGTTCGAAGTAATCTGAGAACTCTAAAGCTTATTAGTAAGAATAGTTGATAGTTCTCGACTCAGAAGCCTCGAACAATAATTTTATAGGCGGTCGAACAATGTTTTATTGTTCGAACGAAGTGAGAACTCTCAAGCTCATTAGCAAGAATAGTTTGATAGTTCTCGGCTCAGAAGCCTCGAACAATAAAACAATATCCTGGAACTATATACGCCGTAGTGATTGTGCTATTTCGCCATTGCCTGAGCTCGTAATTCGGTTGGCATTTTTTCGATGGCATAACGGAGAGCGGTACGGGGCATAATTGCTTTGTGATTCATTACATATTTAAAAACGGCTGCCTGGTTGGCTTGGCTGGCCGCTTTTAGCATCCATCCATAACCCTTTTGTACCATATCATCCGGATCGATTAATAAGTTATCGGCAATTACAAATATATCATCTAAAAATAATCCTTTTCGGGCAGGAATAATCAATGATACCGCTGCGGCTCGTTTAACCCAGCGGTTAGATGACTTTGTCCATTTTTTAAGTTCTGTCAGGTATTGGGGATATTTCATAACAAAATTTCCGACCGTATGATTACATAAAGTATCACATTCGGCCCAATTGCTGACATATTTTTCCACCCAACGTTTAAGAGTTACAAAGTCCGTCTCTTTAAAATCCTGACTGATTTTCTCCGACCAGTTATAAGCGATAAACGATTCTTCCATGTATTCTGATTGCTGCAATTCTTCACATAGTGCCATTTTGGCAGTTTTATCGAGGTTTTGAATTTTTTTGTAATATTCTCGAGCTAAACCTAGAACTTCAGCTGTTCTAATCCCATAAACTTTTACACTATCTTTAAAAAAACGTTGACTGGAGAGAGCTAATCTTTCATCACTTGACGCTTGTAGTTTATGCCGGAGTTCCTCGATAATTGTGTTCATAATAAAATCAAGCCTAGATATTATAATCTAAGCCTGATTCTACCTGAATTTACTTCGAAGTTAAAGTTTGATTACTTTACGGTAATCTCTTTAGCGGTAACACTTTTATCAGAATTCGTTGAACCCATTACGCTTATTTCTGATCCGGTGACTAAATCACTAAGGCTGGCGGTCGAGCTTTTTGTGACCGTTGTCGAATCGCTATAATAGATAACCATCGAGCTGCCATCACTGGTTTTGATGGTTATACTTTCATCGTCTTTAGAGACGATTGTTCCGCTGGTTCTGCCGCCGTTACCATTTGGGGCGGTACCACTTGGTGGAGTACCATTTCGTCCTGAAGTATTGCCTGATGAAGTCGTATCACTATTTGATATATTACCCCCAGCCATGTCAGTAGGCATACCACTAGGCATCGAATTCTTATTTTTGTTTTTCTGGTATAGAATACCGCCTTCGAAGCTAAGACCGGCGACTATTACGGCGATGGCGACGAAGATTAAGATTGTGTATTTTTTCATACTAACTCCTATCTTACTTATTATTTTATTCATACTTTAAGGCATCAATTGGTTTCAGTGAGGCTGCTTTATTAGCCGGATAAAAACCAAAGATAATCCCGACTAATGCTGATACGCCAAAAGCCAAAGCAACCGATTGGATGGTAACGGCGGTTGTAATTACTTCGAGATAGGTAATGAACCAGGCGATACCCCAACCTAATATGATACCGATGGCGCCACCAAAGAATGTCAGAGTTACAGCTTCAGTCAAAAACTGCATACTGATATCAGCCCTCTTGGCGCCGACTGCTTTACGCAAACCAATCTCCCTGGTTCTTTCAGTAACGGTTGTCAACATCATATTCATAATGCCAATACCGCCAACCAACAAGGAAATTCCGGCGATGGCCCCGAGTAACAAAGTAAGAGTCCCTGTAACTGATGATAAGCTATCAACTAAATCGGCTTGGCTGGTGATACTAAAGTCAGCCTCATCCTCACTAACGATATTATGCTGAGCCAATAGGATCTCGGTAATTTCTGATTTAGCTAAGTCGACGCTGTCAGCATCGATGGCTTCGATGGCGATACTGGAGATGCTGGTGGAACCGGCCAGGAAGGTTTGAGCGGCAGTGATTGGTACGAAGATAGCGCTATCAGTAGTACTGCCGGTACCGCCCTCTGATTCGGCGACACCGATTACTTTGAATTGAACTTTATTAATTTTTATTGTCTTTCCGGTCGGATCGACATCTTCGCCGAATAAGTCATCTCGAACTGAGGAACCGAGAATCGCCACTTTTGATTTATTTGTAACTTGTTGAGCGCTGATAAATGAACCACTTTCGAGGGTAACGGAACGGACATCGGCGTAATTTTCATCGGTGCCAATAACTGTTGAATTGGTATTGTTTGATTTATAAGTAATTTGATACCGGCCGCTAAGTTCGACATCAAGGTTAGCGATGAATGCCGCTTCTTCCTTGATGGCTTCAGCGTTATCTTCTGTTAAGGTCGTAGCCGTGCCCATGCTCGATCGAACACCACTTGTTGTCGTTGAACCGGGGGAAACGACCAAAAGATTTGTTCCCAAACTGGAGATACTTGACGTAACTGAAGCGGTGGCACCTTGGCCAACACCAACTAAAACAATCACTGAGCTAATCCCGATAACGATACCGAGCATAGTTAGCCCGGATCGAGCTTTATTGCCCGATATGGCAGAATAGGTTTCGGATATTAAGTCTCTTATTCTCATGATTTTTCTTCTCCCCTCAGTATGGCGTTATGTTTTCGACTGTTGGGGCTATCATCAATAACTCTACCATCACGAATCTGAATAATGCGTGAAGCATGTTGGGCGACGTATTGGTCGTGAGTAATTAGCACAATTGTTCTTCCTTCGTCGTTTAATTGCTGGAAGGTTTCAAGCACGGCTTTACCAGTTTTTTGATCGAGATTGCCAGTTGGTTCATCGGCTAAAATCAATGACGGATTATTGATCAGGGCTCTGGCGATTGCGACTCTTTGCATTTGTCCGCCGGATAGTTGATTTGAACGATTGTGGTAACGCGCCTTGTCCATTTGTGCTCTTTCGAGGGCCTTAATAGCCAATTTTTCTCTTTCTTGAGGTGCAACGGCGGAGTAGAGCAGTGGCAACTCAACATTCCTTAGGACCGTAGCGCCGGGCAATAAATTGAATGACTGGAAGACGAAACCGATTTTTTTACATCGAATATCGGCCAAATCGTTTTCGGATAGTTTGGAAATATCCTTTCCGTCGATGAAGTAGGCTCCGTCGGTCGGGGTATCAAGAGCGCCCAGAATGTGCATGATTGTCGATTTACCTGATCCCGAAGGACCGACGATGGCAACGAATTCTCCCTCAGTAATAGTGAATGAAATGTTGTTCAAGACGGTAGTTTTCACATCGCCATTGATATAGGTTTTAGTGATTTTTCGACATTCAATAATTGGTTTTTTCATCTTATTTGAACCTTAATTAGATCCTGGAGGCATTCCACCGCCACTTGGCATTCCACCGCCACTCGAAGCACCAGATAAACCTTGAAAATTAATCGAGTTTGATCTTGAAGAGCTACTACTGTCGTCTTCGGAAGAAGCGGTAATTGTTTGAGTAACGACCTTATCACCGGCACTTAAACCACTGGTAATTTCGGTACTAGAGTCATTGGCAATACCGATCTCAACCGTTTGCTGGGTGACTGAACTGTCGTCGTTCATTATTAGAACATAATACGTTCCATCGGAATTGGTTTTAACGGCTGAATTAGCAACGGTCAATACATCCTGTTTGACTTCGGTTGTAATATCAGCGGTTAAATTCATTTGTGGTTTAATCCGTGGATCGATTGAATCAAAGGTAATGATGACGGGATAGGTGACTACTCCGGAGGATTCGGTACCAATTGAACTAATACTTTCAACAACACCGGCTTGAGTTAAACCATCAATGGCGTCAAAGGTCATAGACACTTTCTGACCGGCTTCAATAGCTGTCGAGTCGACTTCGTTAATCGATACAGAGGCTTTCATGGAAGTCATGTCATAAATCACCACCGGGGTGGAGGATGACGAACTGGAAGCCGATGTTGAACCGGATGAACTACTGTTGGCGCCAGACGACGATGAGCTCCCTAATTGATCGCCATTTTTAACACTTAGCGTAATAATCGTGCCATCAATCGGGGCAGTGACGGTGCGCAGGGCCGCGTTTTCTTTCGCTAATTCATAGCTGGCGTAAGTTGATTTAACATTAATTTCGGCAACATCGATGGCGGTGTTAGCCTCAGCGACTTTTTGTTCAGCCTGGGCTTTTTGCAAATCAGTTGAATTGGCGTTGGCATCAACAGTGATTTCATTATATTGAGCTTCGGTCAAAGCCAGTTTGGTTTTATCTACGTTTTGTTTAGCTTGAACGTAGGCTGCATATGCCTGGCTGACGGTAATATCCAACTCGTCATTATCAATTTTGAAAAGAGTTTGTCCTTTGGCAACGGTGTCGCCTTCACTGACAGCTAGATCATAGACTTTTCCGGAAATACTTGGATTGACGCTAACGCTGTTTTCGACAATAACATTACCACTACCACTTGATGTGACAGTTAATGTTTCGGTAGCAGCTTCAGCTGTCTTATAAGTCACTTCTTCAGTGTCCTTAGATTTAACGAGGTAGTAAATACCGCTACCAGCCGCCAGAACGATGACGAGGGTAATGATAACCCACTTATTAAATAATCGTTTCATGACTATCTTTCTTCTCCAATTATTTATTGATTTTTTAACTTGCTAACCAATAATAAATAAATAGTCTGAGAAATAGCTTAATAATTGTCGAAATGCCTGAAAGTTCTCATGGTTACATTCGAACAATAAAAAATATCGTTCGAGCCATTCTTTGTTGTTCGAGCCGAAGGCGAGAACTCCCAAACTAATCTTTAACAGGATTTATCTTGCTCTAGATTTTGCTAATTTGAGCTTGACGGTAAACTCAGTACCTTTATTAGGAGTGCTTTGGGCGTTAATTTTACCCTTGTGAATATCGACAATACTTTTAGCAATAGCTAAACCCAGGCCATAGCCATCGGCCTTATTCTTGCTTCTGGATTGATCGGCGCGATAGAAGCGTTTGAAAATATGCGGTAGGTCAGTCGCTTTAATCCCATTACCCTTATCGGTGATAGTGATGATGCCGTACTTTTTATCCTTATTGGTTTTAATAATAATGGTTGATTTTGCGGGACTATATTTTATGGCATTATCGAGTAAAATGGCAAACAGCTCGATTAAACTTTGCTTGTTGCCGAAAACTACAACGTCACTGAAATTATTATTGAAAATAATTTCTTTAGCATTGGCAATTTTCTCAACTCGTTCATAGGCTTCGGTAATGATTTCGGTTAAATCAATCTTGTGGACATCGCTTTTAAGTTTGCTGTCAAATTTTGCTAATTCAAGCAAGCCATTCGACAGGGTTTCCAATTTGCCAATTTCCTCAAGATTGCTCGACAAGAGTTGACGAGCTTCTTCGATGTTAATTTTATTATCTCGTAAACCGACTTCTATTTCGGTTCGCATCGCGGTGAGGGGAGTTCGTAATTCATGCGAGGCATCGGCGGCAAAGCGATTCTGGGCATCCATAGTTTCTTCAATCGGTTTCATGGTTAAACGAGCCAGAAAGTAACTAGCCACTGACGATAAAATCATTATCAGAATATTAAAGTAAATAAGGTTACGCTGCAGATTTTTATTACGAGCGTTAAAAATAGTTTGCTGGGAAAAGGTAATGTCTTCTGGCGGATTATTCCCGATAACCGGATCGGTCGGATCGGTGGCAGCTGGTGTATAATTTCTAAAGATTCTGGCTTGATCGCCAAGACCGCGGTCGAGTTCGGCGGCTGATAAGTTATAAATAATTGATGAAAAACCGATACTAACCAACATCAGAATGGCGACATAGACTAGCGTCAGTTTGATATAGGCCGACCGAAAGTTCATTTTTTTAGTCCTATTTTATAACCAAAGCCACGGATGGTCTGAATTAAAGCTGGTCGGTCAGGAAAAGCTCGATCGATTTTGTTTCTGAGGTAGCCAATATAGACTTCAACAGTATTTGGCAGAATATCGGCATCATAATCCCAGACATGAGAGATTATATTATCTTTAGTTAAAATACGGTCAGCGTTGCGCATTAAATATTCAAGTAGGGCATATTCGGTCGAGGAGAGGGTAATGTTTTTACCTGACCGATGGATTTCCATCGTCACCGAATCGAGTAACAAGTCGTCGACTTCGTAAACTATATTCTTTGTTTCATGTGGACGTCGGAGAAGGGCTCTGACGCGGGCCAGTAATTCTTCAAAGGCAAATGGTTTGACGAGATAATCATCAGCACCGGCATTAAGTCCTTCTACTCGGTCTTGTACCCGATCTTTAGCGGTAAGCATTAATACAGGCACAGCATTGCTATCGTCACGAAGCGTGCGGCATATTTCAATGCCGTCTAAACCAGGTAACATTCGGTCAAGGATAATTAAATCGTAGGTAATATTTTGGGCTTGACGTAACCCTTTCGAGCCATCCGCAACGACATCAATGGCATAGGACTCTTGTTCAAGACCTTTTTTAATGGCACCTGATATTTTATGATCGTCTTCGACAAGCAGTATTCGCATAATCCCATTCTAAATATTTATTCTGAGAAAAAGCTGAAAAATCTGTTCACTTATCTAATACAACAAATTAGGTGTAATTGATACATCATAATATATAAAAGAGTATAATCAAAATATGTACAGTTTTAGTTCTGTCGTCGGTTGGGTCGGTATGGCCTTGGTGTTATCGGCCTATTATTTGGTTACAACTAAAAAAGTCACCGGTACCAATCGAACTTATCAATTTTTAAACCTTTGTGGAGCGATTGGGATTGGCGTGAATGTTTGGTACCAGCACGCTTGGCCAGCGGCAGCTTTACAGATAATCTGGGGATTGATTGCCCTAATTGCACTCTGTAATTTTAGGCGAAAGGTCAATTAGTCTTGTTGTTTATAAAAGTGTTTAATCCAGTAGTTTTTAAAGACCGAAATAGACAGAGTAGAGAGCACAAAGCCGATCGTAGGAACGATGGCGTTGATAAACGGCTGAGGTAAATCGGCAAAGAAAAAAAATAAAACGATAACAATATAGGTCAGGATAGCAATCAGTCCCTTCCGAAATAAACTGGTTTCCCACGCCTTATCGGCTTCAACTTTATAATTACGCTTTTTAATCGCTTCAATTTCAGCTTCGATTTTTTGCAGTCGATTTTCCATATATTTAGTTTATTATTTTTGATTTAGTAATTTCCGGCCAGGAATAGACCCGGTGAATGCCATCTGGTAAATTGTCTGACTGATTCCACGGGCAGTCATAAAGTAATATTTTTCGGTTCGGGTTGAGACACTCCAGAGCTAAATCGTGTGAATCATCGATTAGTAAGTCAAGGTTGATTGCATCACAAATTAATTTTTTAGTTAGGGGATTACCGTTTTGATAATAATGATTGGCAAAGTGAATATCGGTAAACGCTTCTGGGAAATGTTGCTCAACCCAGTGTTTGGTAATATCGATGATATCCGCCTCTCTTGAGGTAACGATATATAAATCGTGTTTGTTTTTTAATGCTTTAACGCCCTCTTGTGCGCCGGGAATAAGTTGCATATTTTGAAAGTATGACGTCCGATGAAAATCGGATATTTTTTGAATAGCTTCATCCATTGTCCCACCCCAAATTTCCCAAAAACGATAAGAATGAAATTGATTACGAGTCAGAGTAGTGCCGTAAGTATCGTTGTGAAAATTAATAATTGCCGATAATGAATCGGCGAGGACTTCATCAATATCTATCCCGATTCTCATTTGTTTTGCTCCAATAATGACTGTGACCATTCGGCGGCTCGTTCTAGTTCACCATCAGCCAATGGCCCCTCCTTGTCTTTAACGATGAATGCACCAGGAGTTGAAATTATTTTTGCGCCTTTTCGTTTTAGTTTTTTAGCCACTCGGTCAGCGGCATAACCAAAAATTTTGGCGATGAACATTTCTATCCTGGTATCGAAAGTGGCGAATTGGAGCGATTTAACATCTTCGTCGGATATTTGGTTAATATACTTTTGGATTGCCATCGTGGCATTACCGGCCTGAACGGGAGAGCCAATGACGAGTAGTCCCAATCCCTCTAAATCAGCGCTGGTGACTTGACTGACATGTACGGCTTTAGTTTTAAGTGTTTGGGCAATTATCCGGGCAACACGCTCGGTGTTACCATACTGTGAATCAAATATTACTAGTGATTTCATGACTTGATATTGATTATATAAAATCATCATATCATAGCTGTATTTTTATTTGATATAATATAATCGTAAATAAACAAAAGGAGAGACATGTATAACAATAAAATTGTTTTACGTATTTTTACGGTAGTCGCACTAGCGGCTTTAATTGGCGCAAGTAGTCCATGGAGTGTTATCAGAACTGCTTTGGCTCGTCCGACATACACTGAAATTACTTTATATTTACCGGCTAATAATGATTTGTCTAATAGTCCAACTGAAGACAATGGTACGTGTTCGTCGGATCATTGGACGGGAACTTGGGACGTAGATTGTAACCTGACCGATCCGGCTTTAAAATTTGACTGGAGTCCTAATGATGATACTACGACCGGTGATTATACGATTGAAATTGCCACCGATACTCAATTCACCAACATTGCCTATACTGAAACTCTTTCCGATACAGCCACAACCATTCCTTTCTATGGCAGTGATCAGCCTCTGAGCTTACAGACCAATTATTATTGGCGCGTATCGACGCCGATTGCGACAGGAACCTATTATTCGGCTACTCACCGTTTTGGTACCTGGTCTCCAGGCCGTGACTTTCCAGCCCTGACACCGGCCGAAGAAGAGACAGGGGTAAGCACAACGCCTCATTTTACCTGGGAGGCAGATCCTTATGAGGACAATAAGTATGGGTTTAGTATTTCAACTAATGATAATCCGAATGATACGGCCAATGCCGTTTACTCGGCGAATACTATATCTACTGAACTTGATTTACCAATCACATTGCAATCTAATACCGATTATTATTGGCGCGTTATAACCGATCCTGAAGAGGAGTCTTATGCCGGCCATCATAACTATACCGGAGTGATGCATTTTAAAACTGCCGCTACCACCGAGGATGGTGCTCCCAATAATGGCGATGCGAACAATGATGGAATTGCGGACAGTTCGCAAGACAGTGTAACCAGTATTTTAGATTCTGTGACCAATGCGTACGCCGTATTGGAAACAACTGGCACGACGGGCCATACCGTGGTAGAAGTAAAGAGCGAAAGCAGTAATAGCCAGACAGACCCTGATTATTCCTATCCGGCCGGTTTACTGCATTTTACTGCTACGTTATCAGAGGCAGGTTCAACAATTACTGTCACCCAGTACTTTTATGGTGTTGATCAGGCAACTTATGTCTTGCGTAAATATAACAGCATAACTAACGTCTATAGCACCGTATCGGGTGCCACACTATCAACAGTAACTGTCGGGGGTAAGACAGCAATAAAGGCGGTTTATCAGGTTACCGACGGTTCATCCTTGGATGAAGACGGCTTGGTAAATGGTTCAATCACCGACCCGGTTGGTCTTGGACTGGTCGTTTTGCCAGTGACTGGTCGTAATTCATTATTAACTCAAGTAATGACCGATTACCTGAAATAGGTAATTGGAAGGCATAAATAGGACGCTTAAAGCGTCCTATTTTTTAATTATTGTTAAAACGACTTGACAAATATCAATTATGAATATATACTCATAATATAATTCAATAATAATGATCGAAAGAAGGTGATAATTATGCCAGGATTTGATGGAACAGGTCCGCGCGGCTTAGGTCCTATGACCGGTCGTGGCATGGGCCCATGTGCAGGAGGCTACGGTTGCGGATTTGGTCGAGGACGAAGAATGGGAATGGGTTATGGTGTCGGACGATATCGTTCTGCTACCAATGAAAGAGTGGCTCTGGAAGAAGAAGAAGCTTTTCTGAAAGAGGAACTAAAAGCCATTGAAGAGGCTAAAAAAGCCTTGGATGAAGAAAAGTAAAACTTTATTTACACTATCGGCTCCTTTATGGAGCCGATGGTGATAAAGAGTGCTACAATTAATATCAGTTATATAATATGAATGAAAAGATAGCGATTATATCGGTGGTGGCGAATTTTATATTAGCGGCGGTAAAAATCGGCGTCGGTCTTTTGATAAATTCGACGGCGGTTTTAGCTGAAGGCTATCATTCTCTAACCGATATTATTTCTTCTTTTATTGGTTGGGTTGGGATTAGATACTCAAAAAAACCAAGCGACGCTAAGCATCCTTATGGATATTATAAATATGAAGTTTTAGCCGGCGCAATAATTACCTTAGTTTTGTTGATCGCCGGTATTGATATTATTTATGAAGCATATAAAAGCTTGATACTTTCTGAAGATGTCAGTTTTTTCCCACCGATAGCATATTATGTTATTGCAGGATCAGCGATAGTTAATGAGGTGATGGCAAGATTTAAGATTTATTATGGGAAAAAAGAAAATTCTTTTGCGCTAATTTCCGATGGTTATCATTCACGAGTTGATGTTTACACGTCTTTAGGGGTATTTGCAGGATTGATATTGTCTCGGTATTGGTCATACGCCGATCCTTTGATTGCGATGCTGATAGGCTTATACGTTATTAAGGAGGCGTATTTATTAGGGAAGGAAGCAATTGAGTCGCTGCTCGATATATCGGCTGGAGAAGCAGTTGAAAAAGAGATAAGGGATATTGTTGCCGGCTTTAATGTTAAGCCCGTTAATATTAAAACCTTAAAAAAGGGTGCAGTAATTACTGCCAATATCGAAATTGCATTATCAAAAGATGAGAGCGTAGCTGGGGCCGAGGCATTAACGGCTCAAATAAAAAATAAATTGATTGAAAAAATTGAAAGTTTAAAATACGTTGCTATTCAGGTTAAAAGCTATGATATCCAATCAAGTATTTACAAACCACTTATCGGTAGGGGGTTTGGTTGGATAAACCGTGGTAGGTATCGGGGTGAAGTCGATCAGGCAGTCGGGATGGGGCCGGATGGTATGTGTGTTTGTCCTAAATGTGGCCATAGAACCACTCACGAACGCGGATTCCCTTGCTCTACAATTAAATGTCCTAAATGTAATACCGAAATGGCGAGGAAATAATTATGTCAAGACCAAGATTATATCGACGAATTAATTTCAATCCTGAAGTAACATATTTTAAGCCTCAGGGTGTGCCGATGAGGTTTTTGGATGTGGAAGAACTGTCACTGGAGGAGGTAGAAGCTCTTAGATTAAAAAACATTGAAGATCTCGATCAAATTGATTGCGCTAAAAAAATGAATACTTCTCAAAGTACTTTTCAGAGAATTATTACTTCAGCTTATAAAAAGATTTCTATGGCGTTAATAAATGGTAAGGCGATTAAAATTAGCAGCAAGAAATAGTAATCTTACTTAAGTAGAGATAACTGCCGATAGAGCCAAATAGACTATTAAACTAATTATTGCTCCGACTACAAAAAGACTAATTTTGCCGTATTTTTTTGCAAACGGCAAAAGCTCGTGAAATGAAATATATACCATGGCTCCGGCTGCAAAGCTAAGAAAATAAGATGTTAATGATGGTACTATGCCGACTGCGATTAAGCCGATAACCGCTCCGGCCGGTTCTGCTAAGGCTGAAATAAAAGCGGTTTTATAAAGTGATTTATCTTTGTTGGAAGAGACGAACGGTATAGCCATTGCAAACTCCTCGGGAATATTGTGAAGCGCTATCGACACGGAGATTAATAAACCCAGGCCTGGAGATACCAAATATGAGTTTGCCATAGCAAAACCTTCCGGAAAATCGTGCATAATTAGTCCGATAGCGCACAGGTAGGCAGTTTTTAGCGCCGGATTTTTTATTTCTCGATTGATTTCATTGGATAAATGGATATGGGGTATTAAATAATTTAAAAGAGCAATTAATATTATTCCTGCAATAAATGCGATAACTGAATAAACGCTTCCGATTTGAGAAAACGAAGCCGGTAGTAATTCCAAAAAAGAAACAAATACCATTATTCCTGCCGAAAAACCGATCCCGATTGTGATAGCGGTACTATTATTTCTAATTATTTTTGCCAAAATAACGCCAATAAATGCCGTCAATCCGGATATGAGTGATAATACTAAAATGATTAATACTAAAGATAGTTCCATACAGACTCAGTATACCATTTGACTCATTAATGATGAGTATAAAAAAAGACCTGCATGAGGCAGGCCGGAGAACGGGGAACAGGTTCATGGTTGGTAGCGAGAGATCTTGCCATTGGGTGAGGCGGTGAGGACGTGGAGGTACCCTCCGGTTTCGTGTACGACAACGCGAATGACCTTGCTGAAGACGCTCGCGAGGGCGCACATTCGCTCGTCTTCGAGGTGGATGGCTGGAAAGCTGACGAAATCGCCTTTTGGTGCCAGGTCGCCTGTCTGAGAGTTAGGGCTGAACGCTGGCCAGAGCTCATCGGGTGTGACGCCGACAAGTCTGAGTAGCCTAGTCAGGCTGATCCACCCATCCAACTTGGGAACAGCAACGAGACAGGTCTGGACGTCTAGCCGTTCACGCTGCAGGATCAGTTTGACCATTGAAGCGCAACCGAAAGCTGCAACAATGGCCCCTTCCGATGCCGATGATACAAGCGGGTTAGCTTGGCTGTGTGGCACGAGGACCATCATCCTTTCACTGCGCTATCCGACAACGCGTCGGATAATTTAGTATACACAAAAATCTAAACCTGAACAAACAAATACAAGTTAAAATAGATAAATAATATTTATATTAAGTTCTTTTGATGGCAAAAAGCGAGACAGGCGATAGTCGATGAATCCTTAATGGCTCCTGAGGAGATTCGATCTAAGCATTCTTCGTAAGATAGCAATATGACCTCAGTCCCACATTCCGAAGCATCTAATTTCTGATCGGCCAATTTAATATTTTTGGCGAAATATATTTCGTAAATAAAATCCAATGATGGATTGTGCGATAAGCGTCCGACGAATTGGAGGTCTTCGGCGATATACCCAGTCTCTTCTTGTAACTCACGCTTGCCGGCTTGCATAAATGTTTCGCTAGTTACATCGACTCCGCCTGATGGAATCTCAATAGAGTAATCACCGGCCGGATAACGATATTGTTTGACAAGAGGGATTTTGCGGTCGGGGGTAAGAGCGACAATATGAACTCCGGGAGTGATAGAGATTTTTTTCAGCTTCAACGACTTGTCATCGGGCGTGATGACATCGTTCTCATAGATTTTAAACCGCGAATCTGAATATTTAAGATTTTCTTTTATGGTTTGCCAGTCGTTAGCCATTTACACGACCTCGGCGATGATCACGACATAATTCTTGCCATAAACCTTAGCGCATTTTGGACAAGTGGTGTACCACATATACCACTTCTTAATCTGTAGTTTCTTAGCGCGAGCATAACTTTCAAAATCCTTTGACCATTCACCGGTTTTCTTAAAGTCGCCTTCATAAACCTTACTTAGAAATTTTCCAGACAATGAAAACATATTGGCATCAGGAATGTCTTTGTCGACAGCAAGGTATATATCCATATTCCACTTCGAACTATGATCTGATAGACAGAGATAATCGGGAGTTTTTGCGCCAGCGTCAGATACTTTTTGCATCATTCTGGTCATTACCGACCCGAAATTCATCGGCATATACATCATGGTCCGGACTTTGTCTTTGATGAATTTTTTATCTTGCCACTCAAAGACTTTCTCGTCCCATGGCTCAGGGTTAAAACGAGGACAACAGCCTGTTTCTTTTACCTCTTCGGCCATATTGACTCCTTAACCTAGTAAAAATTTAAACATCTCATAAACCAGGAAAGCTGGCCAAACAATGGCTTTAAGGATGCCGAGAAGTCCCATACCGAAAGACGTGGCCGTACTAATAAAGTAGATTACTGCACCGATAAATCCGAGACCATAAATCGCGCCGCCGGAGGCGTTACTATTCATATTATTGCACTTCATATTGTCTCCTCTTTATTATTACGACTCTATTATATCTATTAGATATATAAAAGTGAATAAATAACTCGGCTTTTATTATATCGTTCGAGGGGTATTCCCCGAGAACTCTCAACCTTTATCGTTAGAGATGTTATCGAGAACTCTCAAGTATATTGTTTGATGCCAAATGATTTATTGTTCGAGGGGTATTCCCCGAGAACTCCCATTAATCTAATAAAAAAACCGGACTGCGAGGAGCAGGCCGGTTGGCGAAGCGAACGGGGGGATGGAGCCGATGGGAGCTGGCGGTCTAGGGCCTGATGGTCTGCCCGTCCGGTGTGACGGTGTACAGCAGACTGTGGTGCCCTTCACTGAGGCCATCTTCACACCAGACATCGAGTTTCTTGCCGAACACTCCAGCCAGCTTCTGGAGCACGCTCTCGTCGTCGGGGGTGAAGCTGCCGAGCTCCATGTAATCGGTGATGACCTCAGCCACCGATTCGACGGTGACGATGGTGGTGGTCCGACGGTTGAGACCGAACCAGCGGCGGTTGAACGGGAAGGGGCGCGTGACCTCCTTCTGTACGATCCGGTTGAAGACCGGGCGGAGCATCTGCGGCGTGATGCCGACAAGTGGCAAGACCCGTGAGAGCGGCAGCCACCAACCGATGCCGGGCAGGGCGATGGAACGGTAGTTGATCCAGTTACGATCCCTGACCGAAATCCGGATGGCTTCGGCCCTAGCGAAGGTCTCGATGATGACGTTTTCTGGCACGTCCTTGGGTGAGCCATAGTCGACTCTTCCCACAGCTATCATTCCTTTCCTAACTTCAGTCGAACCAACTGGCATAAATATAGAATACCGATTATCACTGGTCAAGCGATATTTTATAGATTTTCGTATTTGGTTGTGTTATTCTTGAGTGTCGCTATCGGTGAATACAATATCCAGAGGAAGGGAAGAGAGCGATGGAGGGTAGAGGGTCAAAGTGGCCGGATTGGGTCAAGCTCATCCGCCACGGCCAGTCGAGCTACAACGCGCGTAGGCATGAGATCGAGCGTCACCCAGTCTTCAAGCAGTTCGTCGAGTGGTACGACAAAGACCCAGCTGCTCCGATCACCCATGAGTTGGCCGCAGCTGTCCATGCCGAACTCAAACCAACGGTCGGCGACTGGAACACTCCACTGACCGATCACGGATGGGAGCAGGCGACAACTCTTGGCTGCCTGATGCGGGATAGTGCCGCCGATGGTGATGGCGATCTGCCCGATTTCATCATCGTTTCCCCGCACATCAGAACCAGGCAGACTCTCGAAGGTCTGATCAAGGGCTGGCCTGAACTCGACAACGGGGTTGCGCGAGTCGAGGAGCTTCGTCTGCGCGAGCAGGAACACGGCCTTGCCAATCTCTTCATCGACAAGCGCGTTTTCTGGACGCTCTACCCGGACCAGAAAGCGCTCTACGATATGGAGGGGCCGTTCTGGTATCGCTATCCGAACGGTGAGAGCATTGCCAATGTCTTCGACCGCGTCCACAGCTTCATCGGTACGATCGTTCGTGAGTACCGGGGGAGGAAAGTGATGATCGTGACGCACCATGTTACGATCATGGCCTTCCGGTATGCGATTGAGCGTTGGACGTATGAGGACTTCATCGACTTCGGCCAGAGCAACCCGCCCCGCAACTGCAGCGTCACAACCTTCGCCGCCAGTCCGAACTTCGGTTTGGATGGGCGGCTGGCTTATACCAGCTACACCTGCCAAGTCACCAATGGCTAACCAGCCTGACCTCCGGCGCCACCCTCACCTCGGTACCACTCCCGAGGTGATTTTTATTATTCGACATGATTTTATTATTCGAGGGGTACTCCCCGAGAACTCCCAATCTTTATTGTTCGAGATTTCATCATCGAGAACTCCCATGAGACTATTGTTCGAACAAAGTGAGAACTTACACCTCATAGACTAGTCTAAATATTAAGTTATATAAAAATCGGCCTGGGGTACAGGCCGGGGAGTATCGCAGGGGGCTAGTGCCGCTTGGTGAAGGCGAAGCCCCTGATGTTGCTGAGGGTGCAGAGCGTGCGGGTACCGACTCGAGCAGTGCCTTCGATGAACGTGCACTGTACTTTGCCGAGTTGGCCAAGCTCGACACTCAGGGTGACGTGATCTTCGGTCGGGTGAGCATGGTCGTAGAAGATAGCGTGGTCGAAGCTCTTGACGCCGACCTGGGGAGAGAAGTTCTCAGGCTTCCGCTTGTCAAGCCAGAGGAGGTAGACAGCCAGCAGCGCCGCTGCCTGCAGGATGGCCTCGATGACGAAATGGCCGGCCAGGATTGGTCTGCCTGGGAAATGGCTGGCGTGCTCGGCGGTATGGACGGGGTGGCTGAAGTTGGCTTGGGCTAGAATCGAAGCCCCGTCATCGGAACGAGTGACGACGGCTGACTCCAGAAACAGAGCCTCTTCACCGTACGGGAGTAAGCGCCTAATCAGGTCGCCTTCGATGAACTCTGTCATGTGTCGGATTCTCCTCTCGGGAGTAGATTCGGCTTTTCAACCTGATGTAATGGTAACAGAAATCTATTTGGTTATAAATAAAAACTGATTATTATTGTTCGAGGGGTATTCCCCGAGAACTCCCACCAAGTTTATTGTTCTATGTCGTCTGGCGTCGAGAACTAAACTAGTCTAATAAAATAATCTGCCACAAGGCAGATATTTTATTATGGCGGTGCTTTTTAAAGTAAACCGAACTAATTCTGTCCTAGGTTTATAGGGCGTGTCGAATTTCCCCTAGCCCCATCCTTTCTGTCTGTCTGCTTGGGCTTCGCCCTGAAATTTATTTGCGGCGATAATCCTACTCGGTATCAGTGTTCTCTTCAACCAACCGCTTGACTGTTGCCACAATATTGTCAAAAACGGAAGTCAATTTAGTTTTTGCCGCTTGCGTCAAACGGGACGTATGCATTATAGAATTTCTAAGCGGTTTGTATGGTTTATCTTCTTCTCTAAGCACTGTATTATCAACAATCTTCGCCAAATCCATATAGTCCAAATACATTAATAAATCATCCTCCGCACTTCTGATTTTGATATTAGTTCCGGCCTCTTCCTTTTGTTTCTGTAAGCCCTCTTTTCCTCTCTTGCCCTTGCAGTATTCGCAAAAACTTGTATTTCCGGCTTGGGGGTCGTATCTCTCTATGCAAGTTTTTCCGTTATGGTCTGCGTTTGTACAAGCTGTCGGAGTAGACCCGTTTTCTCCAATATGTCTTCTTAACAAATTTTCAGAAACAAAGCATTCGGCGTAAGAAGTGAGATTATATTTTGCGTCGTCTCGCAAATCATTTACCCAGCCGTCTACCTTTTCCCGATTTTCTGAATCTCCCGGCAAATCATATTCTTGCGAGACGGCATTGTATAATTCTTCCGCCTTTCTTTCTTTACCGGGGACGTTTTCATTTTCGGGATCGCCGTCTTTTCTGTGCTTTCTTCTCAAATCGTCCCAATTTGCCACGATTTCAAGAATCTTTTTTCGTAAAGCTTCTAAAAAATCTTTGTACTTTGGATCGTCGGCGATAATTCCCTCGCGGCTACTGGTGAATCTGTCTATGTTGTCGTCTAAGTCGTTAAAATGTATCTGGCCGTAAAAGTAATTTTCCGCAACTCTTGCCGTTGGGATATGTTTCAAAATATCTCTCTCGCGCAATCTGCCGTTCACAAAAAGATCGACGCTTGCCCTTTCGTCAGTAGTTGTTATTTTCAAATCGCTCGGTTTGTTGACCGAAGCGACGAAGCCCTTTACAATTCCGTCCATTTGAATCAGCTTCGCCGCTTCTTTCAGATTGGTGAGTTTTTGCTCAATATAAGGATCATTAAGATTATTGATATTCCAAAGAAATTGAGTTTTTTGTGCCAAGCCGTCAAGATGATCAAGTGTGATTTTCTCGTTGTTTATATAGATGTTGAAAGAATCGTCCAAAAGAGAAAATCTAAAATACAAGGCTGTTATCTTTTTCAAAAAATCTAAACTATTCTTTATTCCATCTTTGATATTTTCGAATTTTACTATCGTGCCGTGTTTGTGTCCGGTCGTATATTGAGAAAATTGATTCGTTTCCCAATTTCCCAATGGGTACTCTTGCGGAGTTAAATCGTTTGTTATCGCCCGATCAAGTCCAGAATTATCAATGACCCCACCAATATAATCGCCACCTTCCACTTTTGAAATTACGGTTATTTTATCCGCACAAGATAATAGGGCCAGCTTTCCGATACCCTTTCTACCAATAAACGGCCTGCCTTTTAAGGAGACAAGTTTCCCTTCTTTTCTTTTTGAATATCCGATTTTCAAAAATTTATTTTGAAAATCGTCCGCAGTCATACCGATACCGTCGTCCTTGATAAAGAAATTATTCTTTTCTCTATCAATGTAAATATAAACATTCTCCGCGTCCGCGTCCCAAGCATTCGAAATTGCCTCACCAAGAACAGTGGCAAAACTTCGATACAAATTTCGCCCCAAATGATCAAGGACGCTTAATGATATTTCGAATGTAAATATTTTATTCGGCATATTCTTTCAGATGATTTTTAATACTTTTTCCAATCACCGATCCCAGTTTAACTGGAACGGCATTTCCGATATATTTGGCGACATGAGCGACGACAATCGGTTCTTTCGGATCAATGAAGCGATAATTTTTCGGAAATGTTTGAAAAATCGCCGCTTCGCGCAAACTTATTGCTCTGTCCTGTTCGGGATGTCCGAAACGTCCGTTTCCCAATCCAATACATTGCGTCGTCATAGTTGGAGCAGGATCGTCCCAACGCATACGCCCATAAACTGTTCCTCGGTATGTTTTGCCAGTTTCTTTTTTATGACAATCTAAAACAAGACTTTTTTTCCAACTTCGGGAGCTACCGCCGTCATGTGGGGTCGATTTTATTCGTTTGATATTGGTCGGGCTTAATTTCCTCGCCCTGTGAAGCGGATCAAATTCGCTCGCTTCTCCCGCGTTAATCGGTTCTAAATTTTTTATCACATCCCGTACGGTAACCTTTTTGTTTTTATGCGTCTTTTTTATCAGCTCAATTTCGCCAAGACGAGACGCCAACAACACCAGCCGTTTTCGGCTTTGAGGAACGCCATAGTCCGAGACATTAACTATTTCGTATTTGTATTTGTAGCCGTTTTCTTCAAGCGTATCAATAAACGCTTTGAAAATTGGATATTTTTTCATGTCTGCTAAGCCACTCACATTTTCCATTGAGACAACATCTGGTAAAGTTTCCTTTATTAAACAAGCAAATTTTTCAAGCGGTTCTAACTGCTTTTCGGTAATTTGTCTCAAATTTAATTTCGAAAACGGCTGGCATGGAGCGCAACCAACTAGTATCCGAATTGTGTCATTTTTATTGCCAAATAACTGATTGATTTCTTTTGCGCCAACATCAAGAATATCTCTGTGTATAAATTTCGCCTTGTTATTGTATTCGTATCCAAATTTGCATGAATTATCGTTGTCTATTCCTGCAACGACATCAAGACCCTCTTTGATTAGGCCGTGAGATAAGCCGCCTATGCCGCAGAACAAATCAATGACTTTTAATTTCTTTTTTGACTTCATATTGAGAAATAAATTTATTCACTTTATTATATTCCAGTTTTTGTTCGGTTGTGTTCCTTGCATAGCATTTGGCAATTTTCTGCCGTCGTTTTACCGCCCTCGTGCCAAGGCGTGATATGGTCGGCTTCCATTTCTTCAATATTCCACTTCTGTTTATCTTTATTCTCTTTTTTACACCAAGGACAAATACCCTTTTGTCGCTCGTATGCTTCTCGCTTCATCCTGTCGGTGAAGACGCGAATATTCAAAAACTTTTCGTTTTCGGTCAAAATATATTCGTAAATACCGGATTTTTTAGTTACATCCTCATCTTGCATTAAATCGGATATTTCTTTTTCCAATTTCATTGCATCAAACTTTTTACCTTTAAATTGGTTATATAACACACCCCACGGCACATTACTCATTTCTCGACGATAATGTGTAAAAACCTCTCGCACCCAAGCAATCACATTGTGAAAATAATCCCATAACTCATCCGCAGTTTCGGCGTGCTGATGTTTAGCCATATAATCTTCAATCTTCCCATCATTGATCCAAGAAAGTGCGGTTTCTAAATATTCTTGCCGAATTGGTGAACCACTAACAAGCGACCCGCCGTCATTTGCTAAAAGATATGCCGCACAATTTGATTTACTGAATTTTAATTTTGTGTCCGAAAGCCACGGGCCGGTATAAACTGCGTTGCGAATTTCTTGGTCAGTCAATTTTTCTCCGGCGATATTGATAATTCTGAACCAATCTAAACGCTCTTTGTCCGTCCCTTCGCAGAAGTAAATCATCAATTCATAATCCAAAATTTTGTCCTGTTCCTCTTTTGTTAGATTATGGAAAAAGCGGTCGTTTAATGAAAAGTCGCCAGTTACATATTGCCCAATACTGATAGTACGCTGTTGTCCGTCTAAAACTTCAAAACCACCATCTTCCCTAATCATCCAATACATCACATTAAGCGGAAAACTATTTTTGATAGTTTCTATTACGGCATTGCGTTGCTTTTCTTTATAAACAAATTCACGCTGATATTTTGGGCGGATATTTAATTTGCCCTCATACGCCGTCACACCTTCCTCGGCACTATCTTTGTAACCAGCAATTACATCCCGAATTGTGATTTTATGTAAGTCGATTCTCATGTAATTATTTTACTTTTTTATTCTTAATAAGGATGCGCGCGTATGGCACATCTACAATTCCATTTTTAATCATGTATAAGTCTCCGTCCACTGCACCTCTTTTTTGAACTTCCTTCCTATACTTTTTATGTTCTGGTTTATATGGCATAACTCCGATTTCTATTCCTGATGTCGATATTCCCAAACCAATAATTTCAAATTGGTCTGGGTTGTATTTATCAACAAAAGTTACAGGAACCCCTATTGCTCCGTCATAGTCACATGGAATATCAGTATATTTATCAACATTGATTGCATCATAATTCTCGTATTTGGGGTAATCTGAAGAATTATACTTTTTATATAGGGTTAGTAATTCTTTATGCTTTGTAACGTCCATATTTGTAAACCAACATGCAGTTGATACTCGCGCAATTTTTCTTCCTTTATCATCTAAATGGTGAAAGAGTTCCCAATTGTCGGGTACTACAAAAAACATTCCAATATTAAAATTTGTATAACCTGTTCGAAGCGAGTTATCTTTGATGAGCCTAAAGATCTCTTTGTAGGTTAGCGAGTTTGTATTACCTATAATCACAAATTTTTTCTTATATTTTACGAGTTGTGCGACATAATCACGAAATAATGAAAACGGTGGATTGGTTACTACAATATCAGCTCCCTTCAGCAATTCTATACACTCATCACTTCGGAAATCACCACTGCCTTTTAGGGGAGTAACGGTGTTTTTGTCATGTTTGAGTAAATATTTAACATCATCAAGATTTATCGCTCCATCTTTGTCTATATCCGGCACTTCCTTAATCTCGATTTTGAGTGGTTGTTTGCCCGTTGATCCGGCCACTTGAAACAGTGGCAATTGCTCTCCGATTATCGGTGAACCACTATAACTCGTGGCGACAAGCTTCTTTAATCCAAGAGCATTAAAGTTGGATGCAAAATATTTAAAAAAGTTGCTTTCGTACGGATCATCGCAGTTACAATAAACAACCTTGCCCCGAAACTTAATTTTGTAATGCTTCAGTTCTTTTTCAATATCAACCAACTGAGTATAGAACTCGTCTTTCTTGGCGGCGCTCGCTCTATGTAAATTTCTATTTAGAGATACCATATTGTTATTACACTAAATCACTAATCGAATATTTGATTCTACGTGTTTGATATACATATAGTATATTTTAGCTCATTACATATTCCTAGCGTATCACCAACCAAATAATCGTGAAAGCGGAGAGAGTGGTTTTCGGTCACCGATATTCGCCTGCTGGCGAATTCGTCGACCCCGCCTCCCAGCCCTCCGCCAACTGGCGGAGCTGTTCCGGCATTCGAATCCCCGGTACTATCTCTATCATTTTAAAAAACCCGCTTTACAAGCGGATTTCTTTAAAATGGCGGTGTTTTTTGAACGAAGTTCGAACATTTTTTGAGCAAAACCCCCAATAAGGAAGCCAGCCCCGCCACTGCTCGACAAGCTCGCCACACCACAGAAAAATACTCTTTGCTCTTTTCATTTTGCGCGCGCCCGATTTCTTTTTCTTTTAATGAAAAGAGTATTTTTCTGCGGTGTTCTGCCTTCCAAGTATTCAGGCAGGTGGCGGGGCTGTCCTCAATTTGATTTCGCAAAGGAAAAGCGGAATTCCCCCCAAACCCCCCTTCCGCTTTT
>Ga0265297_10004435_pt1 | contig 23007 bp, 24 predicted proteins | sample Munlanlwell13791_FD_192502 | JGI IMG/M metagenome (GOLD analysis project Ga0265297, IMG submission 192502) | Leachate microbial communities from a municipal landfill in Southern Ontario, Canada - Leachate well 137-91 | ecosystem: Engineered > Solid waste > Landfill > Unclassified | place... | reverse complement strand
GTTCGATATCAAACATTCCGGCGCCGTCCTTGCCTGGCAATATTTCTTTCCCGGCAAAAAAGTTCCGAAACTTCTTTCCTATGTTGAGGATACGGATATTTGGAAGTTCGCCCTTCCGCAATCGAAAGAATTGCACGCTTCCCTTGATACGCTCAAGTTCGATTTCAAATCTTGGAGCAGGCTGGCGTCTGAATTCGAGACGGCCTCCGGTCGCAAAAAACATTTTGAGAAAGGGAAGGCCATTCTGGAGTTTTCCGAGCGCGTGATAGATAGCATCGTCGCGAATGCCGAAATTGTTAAGTTCGCCGGCCATAAAGCCTTTGTAGCCAACTCTCCCGCTCTCGTCTCGGAGATCGGTCATGTTCTGGCGACGAAGGCGAACGGGGTGGGTATCGTTTGGGTGAAGAAGGGGGACAAGCTGAAGGTTTCCCTTCGCTCGAACGGCAAGGTGGATGTATCGAAGATCGCCGTTAAATATGGCGGGGGAGGGCATAAAGCGGCCGCGAGCTTCTCTTTGCCCATAAAGAAAGGGACCCTGACATTCCCCTGGAAATAAGGCGCTAAAAAACGATAAAGCCCCTTTTATCGGGGCTTTTTGGTACCTGATTGACAAATATGGTAATTTGTGGTACAATCAACCTAGAACATAAAAAAATAAATATATGGAGGCTATGTTATGAGTAATGAGTTTGGAAAAGGATTGTACCCGGTAGAGGATAATATTTCTTATTCGGTTAAGGATGTCGGCATTTCAAGGAATATGTTTCTTCGTCATTTGGGACGCTCCGAACAAGAAGACGCGGCGGGAAGGATAGTGTATTTCTCCGGACTCTTGGATGCATGGGCAGGCGTCAGTGTGGCAAAGATATGCGAGATGATGAAAGAAGATCTTGCCGTTCATGAAGCAAGAGAGAAAGCCAATACTGCCATAAGAGAGAATGCCGAGAGAGAAGCGGTCGCCGAAAAGAAATCAGCGGAACATAGATTTTGGTGCAGGATGACCTTGGGGATTTACGGCTTGTTTGCAAAAGCCCCCGAAAGTTACACGGCGCCGATCATTGAGGTGAAAGAAGTTCCGTTCAGTGTCCTCTATGTCTTCGGGCCTAATGCTGTTTTTACGGGCATCAGGGAATTGATAGGAAAGGGCCTGCTGAAACTGGAAAAAATGATGGAGGACGGGAAAGAGATCGATGTCTTATTCCCTACGGAAGCCCTCATAGCCAAAGCGATGTTAAGTTGATGTTCCCATATGTGGAACACAAGCCGGAATTATATTTCCGGCTTTTTTATACCTCTGTTTTTACCTTGTTTCTTAAGAATGAAATATATAATCGGCTCCGAGATTTTTCTGGTTCTTCTCTATTTCTCCCGCCATCTGATTGAATGTTCTTGAAAGGTCGCCGATGATGTTTTTTTGCCATCAAACTTATACCCATTTTCTGACGGCCGTCAAAAAACGAGTATAAGTCGCGCAATCCTGTTTTTGTATCAATATTGACAAATACTTTGTTTTGTTGCTTAATATTACAGGCAGTCTATGTGATAGCGCTTCGCTTTTGTCGAAAGATAAAAGACGAGGTGAGGAAAGTCCGGACACCACCCAAAGCTTGCAAGGGATTTATCCCGAGCTTGTCGAGGGAAAATTCAGCGGTTAAAAGCCGCCGCTTCTATCGCAAGATAGAGGTTGAGGTGCGAACAGTGACGCCCTGACCGAAAGCGAAGGGGGACCCGATCCCGGCGTAGACAGGTCCAATTCCGTTATAGGGATAAAAAGACGGAAGTGAAACGGCTAAATCCTTGTTGGGTGCAAGACCGCGCCACGCTGACCTTCTGGAAACAGATCGTAAGCGAGGAGAGTCGCTCGAGCCCGAGAGTGATCGAGGGCCTAGATAAATTATCACACACATACAGGATCCGGCTTATTGGACTGCCAAAAAAATCCCGCTGTAAGGCGGGATTTTTAATCGCAAAACAAATCATGACTTCATACCTGCTTTCCCGCTATAGCAATGGAATGGGTATGAAATTAGTCAAGGCGGAAGTGTTCCTTTAAGGGAACATCATCGTCTATTTTGACCACCAGCAGAGTAATATATTCGCCGACACCAAAAACATCGGCGATAAAATCTATCTCCTTACGGCAATCATAAGGATGTATCCAAACGCTTTTCTGAAATTGGAAAAATTTTAATTGTTTTAACCTGTCTCTCAGGCTTTCGCGGGCGACTTTCTTGTTCTCGGGGATATCGAACATAAGCATTCTCCATTTTCCGTCCCAATTATCCGGCATCCGTATGCCTAACTTATTCAGGTCTGCTGATATTCTTCTCTTCTTTCCCTTTTCCGTAAGTTTGATATTTATGATGCCGTTTTTCTTGGAGACATCAATGATCTTTCTTTTCCGAAGATTATATAGAGCCTTTGAAACCTTTCCGGACTGGATTCCCTCAAGTTCTTCTGTGGGAATTTTATCTTCGAGATATTTCATGAACTCTTTCGTTATTCTCCGCGATCCATAGGGAGACGATAAGGCAATCGGCGTGGCGACGATAAGAATGATCAACTCGGCAAGAGAATTATGTTTCTGAAAGAGCGTTTTTTTCATCGGATATTTTCATACCCTATTTCCTGCTATAGCAATAAGGCGGGTATGAATAAACATCTGTAAAAATACTTTTATATTATAATAAACATTATACATGTTCCGGAGATTAGCTCTTTTTGGAGATATCCTGCTTATAGTCCTCATCGGCGCCTCTTTGGTCCTCCGGTCTTTTTTATTGATACCGGATACCATCCTTATTTTCCTTAACATCCTGGCCTTTATTCCTCTTCTTATAAGCGCCGGAAGATACACCGTCCATCGTAAGATATCCGTGGAGCTCCTGGCCTCGATCGCTCTCTTTGCTTCGATGGTTTCCGGTGAATGGCTCTCGGCCGCGTTCATCAATCTTATGCTTGCTTCGGCCAGGGCTTTTCAGCGTTTTGTGGAGGATAGGGGTCGCCGGGCCATCCGCTCGCTCGCCAAGTTGCGTCCCGCGGATGCGGCTGTAAGGCGTGATGGCATCGTTTTGCGTATTCCTTTCGAAAAAGTGGCGGTCGGTGATGAGTTGGTCATAGTTTCCGGAGAATATGCCGCCGCTGACGGAAAGGTGATCGAAGGTTCCGGCGATGTCGATGAGTCATCGATCACGGGGGAATCGGTTCCGGTCGAGAAGGGAAAAGGGGAGGTGGTGGTGGGAGGAACGATTCTCCTCTCCGGTGGCCTCGTTGTGAAGGTCGAGCGCGTCGGAGACGATGCGGTGCTTGGTCGGATGATGCGTCTTGTTTCCGAAGCGGAATCTCGTGAATCCCGCCTTCAATCCATAGCTTCCAAATTCGCTTCGATATATGTCATCGCTTCTCTTTTGGTTGCCGGAGCGATCTTCTTTTTCTCGCACGATCTCCGATTGGTTCTTTCGGTTCTTCTTGTCGTCTGTGCCGACGATATCGCCGTCGCCATACCGCTCGCTTTTCTTGCGGCCATCTCGGCGGCGGCCGCGAAGGGAGCGGTGGTCAAGGGAGCGCCTTTCATCGAAAATATTGCGAAAGCGAGAACATTCTTCTTCGACAAGACGGGAACGATCACGACCGGAAAGATGGAAGTGGCGAACAAGGTCGTATTTTCCGGAATGACGGAAGATATTTCCTCCGCTATCGCGTCGACACTCGCCTTATCGACCCACCCTTCCGCTTTCGCCGTATCAAGGTTCCTTTCCCCGAGCGGCTTAAGCGTTCCGGTATCGCAATTCAACGAAGAAAGGGGTCTTGGCATGACATCTCTTTTCAAAGACGGAAATATCATCGCGGGAAAACCGAAGTTCCTGAAGGAAAAAGGTGTCGCTATCGGAAATGATGTCATGAAGGTCGTTGATTCGATGTTTAAAAATGGGTCGAGTGTGATGATGGTTGCATGGAACGGTGCGGTCATCGCCGTATTCGAATTGAAGGATGGCGTGAGAAGAGAGGCCAAGAGCGTCATTAAGGAAATTGAAAGTTATGGAGCGCGAAGGATGATCATGTTGACCGGGGATAACGGTATCGTTGCCGGAAATGTCGCCGGTTCCGTCGGGATATCCGAGTTCCGATCGGACCTCCTTCCCGAAGATAAGGTGGATATCGTCCGCTCGAAAGAGTTCTCTCCGCCGGTCGTCATGGTCGGCGATGGGGTGAACGATGCGGCCGCCCTCGCCGCCGCCGATGTCGGCATCGCGATGGGCGGTATCGGCTCGGAGGCCGCCGTCGAATCGGCCGACATTGTCCTCATGAAGGATGACCTCTCCGCCATCCCTGATGTTCTGCGCATCTCGCGCGAGACATTCACCGTCGTCAAACAGAATATTGTCATTTGGGCGGTGGTGAATATTGTCGGTCTTACTCTGGTCTTCACGGGGGTTATCGGCCCGTCCGGCGCCGCCGCCTTCAATTTCCTCACCGACTTCATCCCGATATTCAATTCGATCAGGATATTCGGATATCGCCGGCCGGATCGCGGCAGATGACCCCGTCTTTTATTCCCGGGTGCATATTGTTAGAATAAATGTCGCTGAAATGAAAAAGATCATCATATATGCCTCGATCGTCATAGGAGTTTTGGCGGTCTCAATGTTCCTTATGAATGTATTGAAGGGAGATGAAGCGGCCGTTCCGATAGAAGAACCGCAGGTTGTCCAAAGCGGCGAAGAGATTCCTTCCGAAGAAGTGCCTTCGGCAGACATTCCTCCTTCTGTGCCCTCCGCTCCATCGACGAACGATAATAATGAAGAAGAAACAAAAATGACATCAAAATATCTGGTTACGCTGAAGACAAGCCTCGGAGAGATCGTTTTCGAAACTTACGATTCCGACGCTCCGAAGACCGTGGATAATTTCATTACTCTCGCAAAGAAAGGCTTCTATAACGGCGTCATCTTCCATCGCGTCATAGACGGCTTCATGATCCAGGGCGGGGATCCGACCGGAACGGGAAGGGGAGGGCCGGGATACTCTTTCGAGGACGAACTCAACCCCGCGACGGACTCTTACAAGAAAGGATATGTTAAGGGAACGGTCGCCATGGCGAATGCCGGCCCTGATACGAACGGAAGCCAATTTTTCATCATGGTTGATGATGTTCCGCTTCCTCACAGCTATACCATATTCGGAACCGTCGTCATGGGCCAGGATATCGCCGATAAGATAGCCCTCGTTCCCCGAGACCGGGATGACAGACCCCTTACCCCCGTCGTTATCAACGAGGTTGCGGTTTCAGGCAAATAGGCTTGCCATAAGTCATCTTTTGTTTTAAAATACGCTACTCATGCGAACCAAAATAGTTGTGACAGTCGGACCCAAGTCCGAATCGCCGGAAATGCTCCGCGAATTGGTTCTCGCCGGTATGGATGTGGCGAGGATGAATTTCTCGCACTGTACCTACGACGAATACAATGCCCGTAAGAGCGCTCTTTCGCGTATCTGCGCCGAAGAGAAGAAAGATGTGAAGATCCTCCTTGACCTTAAGGGTCCCCGATTGAGGGTGGGAGAGCTCCCCGACTCCGGAGTGGAGATAAACGAGGATGACGAGGTCGTTTTCTCGACCGATAAGGACGAGGCCAAGAACGGCATCATCCTCATAGATGATCCGTACCTTCATGATGATATCAGCGAAGGAGACCCTCTCTTTCTCGTGAACGGAGCCATCGAGCTCGTTGTAACGAAGATATCCGGAAGAAAGATATATACGAGAGCCGTGACTAGTGGAACGCTTTTCTCCAGAAAGGCGGTGAATGTTCCGAATACCAAGCTCACCACTTCAAGCCTTACGAACAAGGATATCGACGATATCCAGTTCGGTCTCGAGGCCGGCATGGATTATGTAGCCCTCTCATTTGTGCAGGATGCCGAGGATGTGAATCGCTTAAGGTCCTTGGTCGGAAATGATATTAAGATAATCTCGAAGATCGAACGACCTTTGGCCGTCAAGAACATCGATTCGATAATCCAGGCCTCCGATACCATCATGATCGCGAGGGGAGACCTCGGTATCGAGATGCCGATGGAAGAGATCCCCGTCGTTCAGAAACATCTCATCAGGCACGCCGCCTGGCATGGAAAAGGATCGATCGTCGCCACGCAGATGCTTCTCTCGATGGTCGAGAGGAGTCATCCGACAAGGGCCGAGGTTTCCGATGTCGCGAACGCCGTTTTCGACGGAGCGGATGCGGTGATGCTCTCCGACGAATCGGCCTCCGGAATGCATCCGATAGAAGCCGTGAAGACGATGGCGAAGATCGTCCACAAGGCCGAGAAATTCATGTATTCCAAGCCCAACTATCTGTAAGGACGAAACCCCGCCATGAGCGGGGTTTTTGTTTTCCGGATGAAGGTTTATCATTATCTCTGCCTCATGAAAAAAGAGATCATTGTTGTTTTGAACGCCGGGTCTACCTCCCTGAAATATAAGGCCTTTTATCTTCCTTCTCTCGTTGTGGCGGATGAAGGCCAGTTTTCCATCGATACGGTCGGAAAGGAAAGACAGACGGAAGAACGCAATATATTCGCCGCCCTCGTATCCAAGTTGTCCTTGGTCGGTGAGATATCCGGTTTCGCGCATCGCGTCGTCCACGGCGGAGAAAGATTTTTCAAACCGGTCCTGGTTGATAAAGCTGTTCTCTTGGATCTCCGCAAGACATTCGACCTCGCCCCGCTCCATAATCCGTACAATGTTTCCTTCATCCTTCTTGCGATGAAAGCCTTGCCAAAGGTAAAGAATGTGGCTGTTTTCGATACGGGTTTTTATGAAGCTCTTCCGGATGTCGCAAAGATTTATCCGATACCGTATGAATATTTCGAGGCGGGGGTGCGTAAGTACGGTTTTCATGGAATATCCCATGAATATATCGCAGGAGAAGCGGCAAAGAAGTTGAAAAAACCTCTTTCCAAATGCTCGCTCATTACCGTCCATTTGGGAGGCGGATCATCCATCACCGCGATAAAGAACGGCAAGGCCGTTGATACCTCTATGGGCTTTACTCCTCTCGAAGGACTTACGATGATATCGCGGGCTGGTGATATCGATCCCGGGGTCATCTTCTACTTGATGAGAAAATATAAGATGAGCGCCAAAGATATCGAGGAGCTTCTTCAGAGGTCATCGGGGTTGAAAGGCATCAGCGGATTGAAGGACTTTAAGGAGATCCTGGATGCGGCGGCCAAAGATGAACATAAGCCGAGGCTTGCCTTCGATATGTTCGTATACAGGATAAGGAAATATATCGGCGCCTATATGGGCGTATTGGGAAAGATCGATGCGATCGTCTTTACCGGGGGAATAGGCAGTGGCCGCCGGGAAACGAGGGAAGCGGTCCTTTCGAGCATGCCTATCCTAAAAGGGGTGAAAAAGTTCGCTATTCCGACGAACGAAGAGCTCGCTATGGCTGAAAAGGCCGTCAGCTTGCTTAAGAATAGCCCAAAAATCAAGGAATAAGGCCTTCCTGGCCCGATTATTGTGTCCCGCATGCTCTGCGGGACATTTTGTATTATATTTGACAAAATAAGCCCGATGTTTTATACTCCCAGCTTCGTGCATAAAACATATGAATAATCAGGCATACAAGCCGAGACGACAGTTTTCTGGAGGTTCCGGACGATCCGGTGGAGGTTTCAGGAATAGATCATTTCGCACTAATAAACGCGCCAACTCCGTCGATATAAATATCGCGAGATTTGTGAGTAAGGCCCGGGCGGTTGAAGAAGAGGCCCCTTACGAGCCGGAGAACAAGTTCGTCGATATGATGATATCCGGAAAATTAAAGAACAATATCCTTAATAAGGGATATTCTTTGCCCACACCTATCCAGGATAAGGCTATCCCCGAGATATTGTCCGGCAAGGACATCATCGGTATCGCGAATACCGGAACCGGAAAGACGGCCGCTTTCCTTATCCCTCTCATCGACAAGGTGATGAAGGACCGCAAGGAGAAGGTTCTCATAATGGCTCCCACCAGGGAATTGGCCCTTCAGATACAGGATGAGATGAATGGCTTCGCCATGTTCTTGAACATCTATTCGGCCATCTGTGTCGGCGGAGCGGGCATAGGCGCCCAGCTTTCCGCTCTTCGTCGTCACCCCAACTTCGTCATAGGAACTCCGGGACGACTGAAGGACCTCGCCATGAGAAAGGCCATCCGTTTGGATGAATATACGAACCTTGTCCTCGATGAGGCTGACCGTATGCTCGACATGGGATTTTTGCCCGAGATAAAGGCGCTTCTTTCAAGGCTTCCTTCCGACAGGCAATCCCTCTTCTTCTCCGCGACCATGAATCCGGAGATAGAAAGACTCATCGCCGAGTTCTCCGATAGTCCGATAACCGTATCCGTCAAAATGAGGGATACGGCCGCGAATGTCGATCAGGATGTCGTGAAGATAGGAAGGGATGAGAACAAGATAGACAAACTCCATGATCTTTTGATCCAAAAGGAGTTCAGCAAAGTGCTGGTCTTCGGACGCACCAAGCATGGTGTCGAAAAGCTTTCGGTGGCCCTGAACGGCAGGGGATTCAAGGCTGTTTCCATCCATGGTGATAAGACTCAATCGAACAGACAGAGGGCTTTGAAGGCCTTCAAGGAAAATACCGCCCAGATCATGGTTGCCACCGATGTGGCCGCCCGCGGTCTGGATATCCCGAATGTCACCCATGTCATCAATTTCGATCTTCCTTCCACTTACGAGGATTATGTCCATCGTATCGGCCGCACCGGAAGAGCCGATAAGAAGGGCAACGCTTTGACATTCGTCGAGGTAAGGTAAAAAAAAGAAACCCCGCAATTGCGGGGTTTTTTGTTTCCTGTCATCTCCTGCTCGGAGATCCCATTCTCATGACGACATCGGTCATCTCTGCGAGCGTCGTCTTATATACGATGCCCGTGGCTCCTTTGTTTACCGGGCGCATATGCAGACATCTCGTGTAGAATTCGTGACCTGTTTTAAGGTTCGTCTTCGCGGCTATCTGCGCTTCTCCGTTCGCCACATCATCCAGGCACGAAACGGCTTGCAACAGCAGATCGAGCCATACTGGATATGTGACATATTCCGGGTCGGTCATCAGGCAGTCTATTATGAACTTATCGGTGTTCGGTCTTTCGATTGGAAAGGCCTTCTCGGGATAAGGCGCTTCGCCCAACCCGAATGTTTCGCCTTTTATGAATTTGGCGAAATATTCATCGGTTATCGGAACGATCACCATGTACCCGGCTATTCGGCCGCCGGCCTCGTTGTCACGCACGGCTATGAACTGCGCGCAATAACTTCGACTGAGATCCATGATGTCGTTGACCTTGCACTTGCCGGGCGAACAATAGATGTTGAATATTTCCATCATCCTCTCGGCATCCTTCACGGACGGCAAGAATAACGGGTCTAGGGATAATTTTTCCATAGGACAGGACCCTCCTTTAATTAATGTTCTGCTTTTGTTTATGCCATATATCGCGGCGGAGAGTCAACAAAAGATCCAAAAACCCCCGCCGATGCGGGGGTTCCTCTTTTTCGATTAAAATGATTTGAATCTGCGCTCATGGTCCGTCCATGCGGACAATATCATGGTGCGGTATTCATGGGACTCGTCCGACGAAAGAATTTCGATGATGACGGACCTTATCACTTCGGTCGTCACTTCCCGTTCCGGAGGAAGGGAACTAACAACCTCGTAATGGATCTTCTGCGTCAACTCATCCGTTCTTTCCTCGGGAATACCCGCATCCCTTATAGCTCCTTCTATTGAAGACCTGATCTTATCGGGGATGAAAGGTTCTCCACCCCTCGCGCCCCGCTTCAAGACCGAGTAGACCATCTATTTTTTATTTTAGTGTGACCTTTCCTTATTTTACCATGAAGTATATGGCATTAGGCAAAACGCCCGTTTAAAGGGCGTTTTTGGCTGTTTATTGTGTCTTCCGGCGGTCGGCGCGGCTCTTGCTGTGGATTACTTCAGGTTCTCCAGGTCCAGGGTTTGGCTGATCTTTATCTGATTGACGAACTCCGGCATGTGGCTCACGAGTATCATGGCGCCGTCGTATTTATCGAGAGCTTTCGCGATGACCGGCAGATGTCTGAAGTTTATATGGTTCGTCGGCTCGTCGAGTATCATGAGTCCCGGTCGTTGAAGCACCAGTCTCGCGAACGATACAAGTCCCTTCTGTCCCTCGGACAGCGCCTCTATCTTCGCCGATATCACTTCCTTGGTGATCAAGAACCCGGCCGCTACGGAACGGAGCTGCTCTTCTCCTCCTTCGCCGATCATCACATCCGCAAGTGATTTGTAGACGGTATCCTCCGGGTCGAGCGTGGAGAAATCCTGTCTGTAATATCCGATCCTTGTTCCCGGCTGTATCGTGACCCCTTTGGCCTTGCCGGAATATATCGCTTCGAGAAGGGTCGTCTTTCCGATACCGTTCGGTCCTTTGAGCAGAAGCTTATCTTTTCTCTTCAGGGATATCTCGACGGACTTCTCGGTCGATTTACCGTTCTTGATGAGCGGAACGGAAGTGAAGTTGGCTATCTCTCCCGTTATATCTTCCTGACAGGGAACGACGAATTGGCGAATGGTCTTATCTTCCTGCCTCGTCTCCACCTGTGCCTCCTCCAGCTCGGATATCTTTTCCCTCATCTTTGAGGCGACATCGCGAAGATGTCCTCCTTTTTGGGAGAAGAAGCCCATCTGTTCCTTGCGGTTCTCGATATCTTTCTGCAGACGGGCGTTCTGCATTCTTTCGCGCTCTATCCTCGCTTCGATCTCCTTTACGACATCGAAATAGTTTCCGGAATATTGCTCCACCTTATGACTGAATACATCCAAATAAAGAACGCCATCGGTGAACGAGTTCAAGAAATCGGCATCGTGGGATATGACTATGACGGTCTTTTTGTATTCCTTGATGAAGGTTTTCAGATGTTCTATGCCGTCCTTGTCGAGATTGTTTGTCGGTTCATCGAGAAGAAGGATATCGGGATCTTGTATGAGGGCGAATGAGAGAAGAAGTCTAGCCTGCTGTCCTCCGGAAAATTCCTTCACCTTGCGGGTGAAGTCGGTGACATGCAGGTTTACGGCGTTCAACACCTTCGTTATGCGGGGATCTATATCATATATCTTCTCCGTAAAAGCGCTCTCGAAGAATTCGCGGACCGAAAGGTCCAACTGGTCTCGCGGGATGACCTGCTTCGCTATGGCGATGCTCATCCGATCGTTCACCGAGACGGAGCCTTCATCGGGCTCATATTCGCCCGTGATGAGTGAGAAAAGGGTGCTTTTTCCGGCACCGTTCTGTCCCATGAGAGTTATCTTATTTCCTCGGCGTACGGAAAAACTCGCCTCGATGAGAACGGGCTTCAAGTGTCCGTATCCGAAAGATACATTGCTGAACCTCAATATTACATCTCCTCCTTGTGCCATAAGAACTCGCGAAGACTATCACAAATAGCCGCCTCTTTCAAGGAAAAATATCCGTGATATTTTTCTCTTTATCTTCTTTGATATCCGTCGTTCTCGTTTTTGTTTTTTGGTCGTCTTTGTTATATCATTTCCAATCTGTCTTTATTTCTCCTTTTATGAAAAAATTATTCAAGATATCGGTCCATGTGTTCGTGTTGGTCTTCGCCGTCATAGGCCTTTTTCTTACCGGCGGTTTTTTTGCCGTGAAGTGGGGCCTTACCAATGTGTCCGGGGCCATCGATCTTGATGATCGTTCGCTTCCGGAGATCGGCGGGGGAGAATGGGAGGCGAAGAATGATGGTGATCTTCCAATATCATCGCGGGATATCTGCAAGCTATCCGTCATAGCGAACTCCCATCCGGAAACCGGCTCTTCAATATTGAGGGCTGTAAGCCGCGGCTCTTCTCCGGATATCGTTTCTTCCATGATCTTTGCGGCGGCTCGGACGATGTCGGAAAATAATGTACGCGCATCGGAGGCTATATCGATATGCGATTCATATAAGGGGTCTGCGTCGGGAGACGATGTCGTTCCGTGGATGAATACCGAGGAATGGAAGGTGTTCGAAGAAGCGGTCAAAAAGGATGGCTCGATGATAAGGGAGGTCGGAAGGGTGACCGGCGTCTCTCCCAGGCTCATAGTCGGTGAGCTTGTCGGGGAGCAATTGCGTCTCTTCAATTCGGAACGCGATGCGTTTAAGAAGTTCTTCTCCCCGCTTAAGATATTAGGCAACGAAACGAAGTTTTCCCTCGGAGTCACCGGCATAAAGGAGGAAACGGCCATCATGATAGAGAACAATCTCAAGGATAAAGGATCCGCCTTCTATCTCGGTCCGGAATACGAGGACCTGCTCGATTTCAAAACATCGGACAAGGAAAAGGAGAGGATCGAAAGACTGACGGATAAACGGGACCGTTATTACCCGTATCTTTATACGGCCCTCTTCGTGAAACAGATAGTGGCTCAATGGGAAAGGGACGGGTATCCGATAGACGACAGGCCGGAGATAATCGGAACCCTTTGGAATATCGGATTTAAGGGTTCAAAGCCGAACGCCGACCCGAAGTCGGGCGGCGCGCTCATCAAGATAGGGGGCGAAGAATATACATTCGGGTCATTGGTCTACGGTTTCTATTATTCGGGAAGGCTGATCGACGAGTTTCCTTACGAAAACGAATAACGCCCCTGAACGGGGCGTTATTGTTTGAACATCTTATTTCTTCTTTGCGGCGAACTGACGAAGCGCTTCTTCTTGAGGCTTGGAGAATGTCACCGATCCTCTTCGGTCGCGCACGAAGCTCATCGCTTGGTCCGGGTTCATTCCGGTCGTCACGAGATATGCGGCCACCAAGGTGGGCGCCCTTCCTCTGCCCGCGGGCGAGCGGACATACGCGGTAAGGTCCAATTTCGCCGCCTCGTTCAAGATGGCCGAGCCGAGGGCCAGTTGTTCGGTCGTTATCTCCTCATTCTCTCCGACGGGGAATATGATCACCGACTTCACGCCCGGCACATATTCATGCGGATATTCCTCGACATCGACATCGATATCGAACCGCAGCTCGAGGATCCGTTTATCATGCGCGCCCACCAGATCTCCCGATCCTATCCAAAGGTTCTCGGTTATCCTGCTTATATCGGAAACATCGTTATTTTCCATTACTTCGGATTATATCATGCGGAAGCTGTTCCGTTCTAAAAAACACCGCCCTTCTGATGTGGCGGCGTTCCTTGTATATGGGGTCCGTATCATTTCTCCTCGCAGAGAAGGGATAACTGTCCGTCATCCCTCATTTCGTAATAAGAGGTTCTGACATTGCGCGGTATTTTCTCCAACTCTTCCAACTTGTCGGGAGGATTCACCGTTATCACGCGATTGTTCTGGCAGACGGATATGCCGTATTGGGAGATAAGTTTGAAATGGGCGACTTTTCCCGTTTTGACATCGACGATCGCCGACTCCTGGCAGTTTCCGCCGCAGCTCCATGTTACGACCGAATAATGTCCGGCGAAATTGGTCTCGCCGTAACCTTTTTCTATGGTCCCTTTCGTCATGAATGCCGGCTCTCCCGATCTTATATCGAGCGCCGCCGGCACGCCTCCGTAAACCTCTCTCATCAGGTAATCTCCCCGATCGATGTTGCAGGTCGGTTCGCTTTCCGTGTTCGCCGGCTCGATGTTATTGATATCGATGCCCTTGGAATAGAAATAGAAGCCCGCTATGACCACCGTCGCCACTATCGATATTCCCGTATAAAGACCGTTTCTTATGTTCATCTTGCCGATTCTTGGTTTATCATCCACCGTCCGCCCTTTAATATCATCTCGTAGGTCACGGGATATTTCTGCCCGACCCTTGTCATCTCACATTGGATGAACGCCCTGTCTCCGTCCACGGTTATCTTTCTTATATTAAAATCATAGAAAGGATCGGTGTGGAGGGTTTTCTCGTTATCACACTTTTCCCGCCAAGCATCCTTATCCACGGCCACATGTTCCATGAATCTGTCGCAATTGCCGGTTATCCTGGCATCGAAGGCTTTTTTAAAGTCCTTCCCGGCAAGATAACCTCGATTGATCACCATATCCGTCATGAGAAACGGTACGGCAAACAGGATGACGGCGAGGATGAAGAGTCCTATGCCGCAAAGTTTATTGGATGATTTTTTTTCTTTCGCCATGGCAATTTGATTATAACATCTTCATGCCTGTGGAAGAGTGATGTCGATATGTTAAAATTGCCATCATGGAGGTCACCGCCATCTTCGGCGGAGGCAAACTGATAGTTCCGAAGGAATGGAAGGTAAGATCGGAAGGTACGGCTATTTTCGGAGGCTACGACATCAGAACCGGCTTGGAGGCGGAAGGCCCGGTCCTTATCCTCAAAGGTGCCGCCATATTCGGAGGAATAGAGGTGGTTAACGGATAATCAAGGAAGATATTAAAGCGGCCGAAAGGCCGCTTTTTCCGGTACGCACCCTTTTATCTTACCTTGACAAACACACTATAAATGTGTTATAAACACGGAAAGATTGTTGCTTACAAATCGAATAAAGGGAGGGGATTGAATGGAAAAAATAAGTACGCTGACCGTTAAGCCGAGCGATTTTGACACCAAAGATCATTTTTGGGACAGCCCGTTAAAGAAATGCGAATTGGAGATCGTCGCGCGGAATATAATCATCATTTCCGAAAAGATGCTGGATCTTTGGTTGCCATTCGGTTGGGGAGACTATACAGGAAGGTGCTCACACGAAGTTTCGTATAACGAGCTGTATATTCTCAAGGACTTTGTCCAAAGAGGAATATTGGATTTCGACGGGGAAAAGTTCTCGGTCAATGACAATTTCATCGGAACGCTCAAACAATTTCTGAAAAAGGAGGTGGCATGAATGCCGCAGATAAGGATGATCACCGCGGATAGGCATATCCAAAAACAGATCAAAAGAAATAAGATCGATAGATCGTTGATCGATGTCCTGGAGGGCATTTGGCCCGCGACGAAAAAGGATGTGACCTTTACCCTGATACCGGCCGACCATGTCTGTAATGAATGCGATATTCAGTTGGAGCTTCACTACACGCCCCGATACAAAGGATATCAGAGCGGTATGGAGTTCGAGCCGAAAGAGAATGACTTGAAGGAAGCGTTGAACGCATTGGGAAAGGAATTGAAAAAGACTTTCCGTAACGACATTCTGGCATCCGTGATGGCTCACGGAGAAACAATGGTGCTTGATTGTACCTGAAGCCTGTCTTAAATAGATCAAAGGAGGTGATTTGATGCTTGAAAGAAGTCCGAATATAAGAGCGCGCTATCTGTTGATGTGGCCCGGAGCGGGCAGTGCCGGAAACATGCTCGGCGTAGGCATGATCATGGCGCAATCATTCGGTCGGAATACTTATTCGGACGATAAACTGGGAGAGGTATTGGATTCGTTCCGTCGGAAGGCCAAGTATCAGAGCGAAGACACATTTAAGATACTTGAAAGTTCCGGGTTTGATCCCGGTGACATGAATCGTAGCCTTGCGGAGGAACTGATACTCGCCATGGAGAAGTATTCCATCCGGATAGCCGTTCTCCAGTGGGAGATAGGGTATGCCGTCTGGGTGAAGCGCCCTGATTTTTTCCAAAAAAAGGAAAAGTATTTCGAGATCGTTTGGCCGGAGATCGGTCAAAAATACATGTCCTCATTAGCGGTAATAAAACAAGCGGCAAACCTCACAAAAAGATGGGGAGGCAAAAAGGTCGCTTGTTTGTCCCATAGGCGCATGGAAACAAGGGTTGCGCTGATGGCGGCGGAAAGAATGGATACCGATCTGGTATGCTTGAACAGTTCCACGACTTCATTTTCTAAAAAGTCCGTCCAATGGTGGACAAGGGGGCCGATAAGATGGCTCGCCCGCGAAACCGTTGTAAGGATCACCCTCTTGTTTACTGGCTTGGTATAGCCCACAAGGCTTCGTTCAAAAACGAAGCCTTTTTATTATATTCTTGAAAATTAAGGGGTTACCTCGTAGAATTCGGATGTTATTGTCGGGTCGTCTAATGGTAGGACAGGGGCCTTTGAAGCCCTCAATCATGGTTCGAATCCATGCCCGACAGCAATACAATGCATCCTATATTTTTAAATCATCCAAGTTCTATTAATCATAAGTTTAGCTGGGATGGACTCATAGCTATTAGTACACTAGCAGCTGTTCTCGTCGCTTTATTTGGCGAGAGATTTTGGAAATGGATAAATCGTCCTGTTATTAATGTCGATTATGATGTTAATTCCGAGCGCTGTTATAGATGGGCAATAAGAGAATTTGATCTACTACAAGATCAATACGAGTTTATGTGGGTGAAAAGGCAATATTTTAGGCTTAGAGTTACTAACACAGGTAAGACTACAATACACAATCTAAAAGCAAAGATTGAATTATACGATGAAGACAATAATCTAGCCGATCGCTTCGAACCGACAGAGCTAAGTTGGATTACTGATGTTAAAACAATTGATCTTGCCCCAAACGAGGACAGCTATCTTAATGTTATTTCTCAAGCTATAGAACCAAAAGACGGAAAAGCCAAATATCTAGACCAACAATTAAATAGAGTAGAATGTGGAACAATTAAATATAAACTAAGATTAGAGATTAATAACCGCACACAGAGGGGTATTGCTTGGGATAGATATCTTCTGAGATGGAAATTTAGAATATCATTTCACGCTGACGATCTACCTAAGCCAATAGTCAAGTTTTATATATTTACCCCCCTAGGTGATAGTCCTGGAAAATTAGAGGAGGATTTAGACTAAGAGTTGCTCTAACTTTGTCCCCAATGACCAACACCTTATTTGTGACATCCTTCTAATTCCACCTCACCTCTTTCTAATGTAATATAGGGAAATGGGAATCCAAGTTGAATTTTGCCCCGATCTCGCTCTCCGCAATAAGTCAGAGTTCGAGGCCGGCAACAGAAAGGAGGAAGAATGCATACCGGAGCCTTTGGAGAAGGGTATGGAATACCCGTTTCTAAAGAAGGGTCAGAAAAATTATTGGCTGTTCGGCGAGATACCTCTGCGTGAAACCAAAGGGGGTGGCGTGCTTTCCGACCCGAAGGCGAGCGTCATCATCATTGAAGCCACGCATTTTGTTGAAGATGGCGAGATATACACCCGCGGCCGCTATAAAGTAATTGAACTTATTCCGGAAGGAAAACTGTATTTCAACGGATACGAGAAGATAGGATAACGGTTTCAGGTTTGACCGCCACAACCCGATGCTCTAACATCGGGCTAGTTTATTAACAAGGAGGTGAGGATATGAAGGGATTGATAGGGGAGCCCAGGAATATGGATGACATGCTTCGGCGCTCCGAAAGGATCATTGATGGCTCCGTCCGTAAATTTCTCGATAAGGGAAGAACTTACGAAGAACTGGCTCAAGAAGGAAGATTTCTCGTATGGGATACGATCATGGTCAACTTTATCGTCGATGATACATTCGACGCCTTCAGAAATCTCATCCGGAACGAACTTGAAAGCGGTCTTGATGCTTTTGTAAGAAGGGTTAAACGCAAGCGTCGTGCCGTTATTCCGTTCCGTGAACCGCCCCAAAAAGCCGTGGTTGAAGATCTCGATAAGGCTGATAACTCGTTGTCGGAGAAAGTTCCCGAAGAGGAGAAGGTCGTGACAAATGACCCCGAACCTGTTCCTGAGCCAGGAGTGGTCGCGATAGAACAGAACGAAAACTCCAAAATTGAAGTTGTCGAAGTCGCCCCTGCTGATAGTGAAGAACCGCAGATCATTCCTGAACCGGTCGAAGTGGAGATCGACGGTCAATTGGCGCTTATTACCCGAAAAAAGAAGCGGACAAAAAAGCCTGTACCGAAACCGAGAGGATCAAATGATAACGCGCAGACGGAATTCACAAATAATGCCCTGATTGACCTGGGCGTGAACAGATTCAACTTGGATGCCGCCCGCATGACCGCTATGGAAACAAGGGATAATGAGGACATCAAAGCCGTTATCCATCTTCTCGTTCATCTTACATGCGCGAATATCGAAGATGCTCCGAAGGTCGTCAACTATGACACATTCGTGAAGTTCGGCCTGCAGTATTTTTTGTGGATATTCTTTTCCAATTCTCCTTATCGCGCCCTCGCGATGGCCTATCCTGATCTACGCCCGGAAGATATGAAGCGACGACCCAACGGATACTGGCAACAGCCGGATAGCATAGAAAAAGCCCTGAAGGATCTGCGCGTTCTGCTTATATCGAGCGGATATCTCGAAGAAAGCATTCCTCTCGTAGTCAATGATAGATTTCTGGTCGATCACGGGTTGCGGACCCCGCTCAACAAGTTTTGGAACGGCAGTCCGTTCGCTTTCCTCGACGCAGCATTTCCCGGTAGATATATGCCATGGCAGATGTCCGTCACTCCGATACACTGCTTTGCTGACAGACAGCAGGTGATAAAAGCCGTTAAATGGCTAGTGGAAGAAGTTATGGAGATCGATGTCTCGAACATGAACAAACGGGAAATCTGGCGATACAAGGTGGATAAAAAGATCACCAAGGATAAATTTGAGGATAACGGGCTCCGTGGATTATTGAACAGATTTGATAATTCTCCCGAACGCATCATCAGGTTCGTGTATCCCAAAAAGTTCTTCGAGTGGAGTTTTCCCGGTAAAGATAAATGGAGCCGCGGAGAAGCATCGCTGAAGCTCGCGGCAAAAGCTACAATATGGGTTATAGAAAAATATGCGAAGATCGAACCGTCTCCGAATATAAAATACAAGTTCTTTGTGGAGAACGGTCTTCATGGCATGATCACCTCCAAAAAACTCGGATTCAATTCTTCCCCGAAAGCGGCGTTGAAGAATGCGTATCCGGAAATGAAATTTGAACAAACCCCTTCCAAGTGAAGGGGTTTTTATATGACCTCCATATGATGTGATAAAATCATGGAATATGTCTGCTCGGCCGAGAAATAGAATAAGGTCTTTTACCCCGTTACAAACTACCAAAGAATATTTCTCTAATATTTCGCGATATAAGAAATCGTGTAATCGGAAGTTTGTAATGGGGTTCACCCTCGTTGAGCTTTTAATTGTAATCGCCATTTTGGCTGTCCTTGCCGCCGCCGTTGTCATAGTCTTGAACCCCGCGGAACTCCTCGCACAAGCGAGGGATAGTCAGCGCATAACAGACCTGAAAACAACGAAGGACGCGATCGATCTTTTTGTCCTCGATAACCCATCCGCTCCTCTGGGAACCGCGGAACGCGTATATATATCCCTTCCGGACACCGCTTCAAATTGCCCTAACCTCACTGCTTCGCTGCCCACCCTTCCTGCAGGTTGGGAATATGTTTGCTCGACAAGCGCAAACCTTCGCAATACCGACGGTACCGGATGGATACCTTTGAACTTCTCGGCGATAACGGGAGGCTCTCCCATCCCATATCTCCCCATCGATCCGAACAATGAGGTATCGACCGGAAGATACTACGCATATGTGATGGGGGGAAGCTATGGCCTATCGGCCCTGATGGAAGCTCAAAAGAGTTTCGCGATAAAGGACGGCGGACAATACATGGAGATGTTCGAAGTGGGAAGCGATCTTTCTCTTCTTCCCGTTTCAAGGGATCCATACCTCGTCGGTTATTGGAAGTTCGATGGGTCGGGGTCCATATCGAACGGTCAGACGACCGGCCTCACGGATTCTTCGGGTAGGGGAAATAACGGAGTGGCTACCAATACGAACGGCGCTGGGATGGCTTTTGTTCCGGGAAAGATAGGCAACGCGATGCAGCTCGATGGTATCGACGACTCCGTGGTGGCCTCGGGCGGAACCGCCATGATGACAGCCGGAGCGACCTTCATTTCCGTATCAACATGGATGATGAAATGGGCGGACGGAACGATAGCATACAGGAATGGACCGTTCTTCATGTCGGTGACGAACAGTAAGTTGGGCGGATCAAGCGAGATATATACCTCGAACGGATGGAAATCGGTTAACGGAACGACGATCCTTCAGAACGGAACCTGGTATCATTTGGCCCTCACCTACGACGGATCGAACATCAGAAATTATGTGAACGGTGTCCTTGATTCAACGGTGACCCACAGCGGAACCTTGGGAAGCATGCCTTTAAGTTGTGTGGGTATCGGAAAATCCACGGGTGGGGGGTGTGCCGGAACGGTTTGGGGATATTTCAACGGAACGATAGACGACCTCCGGATATATTCGAAGGTATTGACCCCGGTTGAGATAGCAAACATTTACGAAGCGAATAAATAAACAAATATGGGGTCGCAAATTAAAAACCCCTTTATAGGGGTTTTTAGCGCCAGCTCTCTCCTAAATATTTGAATAATTCCCCCCTTAATTCTTTTATACCCACAAGAATAACATCGTTTGCCTTTGCCGCAGCGTGCGCTTCACGACTGAAATCACTTGTCGCTACAACCATAGCTTCCGGACAATTGTACATTTTCTTTGAGCTTACAACCTGCATAACAGCCTCATTACCGACATGCCCTCTCCATGCTTTTGCCTGAACGGCTATTCTACGATCTCCTTTTTGGATTACCAGATCACAACCCTGATCACCGACACCACCACTAAGATCGGCTATGTATCCTTTGGCTTCAAAAAGTCTTTTAAGCAGTAACTCAAAATCACTTCCGGATAAGGATGAAAACTTTCTTTCAGATACAACTCCAACTCCAACAGGAAGCGATTGCCTTATCGTCAGATCTTTTTCCCTCGCATCCACATGGTGCTTAATTATTTCTCTTAAAGTCTTATTGGATATCTTCAATCCTTTTTCTTTAAAAAAGTCTCTGGTTGCATCTAATCTTCCCCAACCGAACAAATATCCTCTATATTTCCAACCATCTTCTCCTTTAATACTGTTTAACCCGAAGCGAGTTATAAAATTATCCAAATAACTGCTTAACAAAGGGTCTGCGTCTATTCTTCTTACTTTAGAAAAAATATACCGCTTATATAACAAGATGATCCCGGTAGGAATCGCAAAAAAAATGGAAAAGGCAACAATAAAGCCCGGGATAGTGCACCAAAAACCCGCCTCTTCATTACTTATTATCATTATCCCGACTATCAATGCATATATCGGAAATATAATAATTCCCAACCTGAAATAAATATCAAGGAGAGTTTCCTTCTTCTTATAATTTTTATATGCCATTTGTTATTGCACCGCTTCCATTATCGCCACCTCTAGCGGAACGATGGCGAAAGGGGAGTATTTCATCTCTCCGTAAGCGCGGATTATAAGCCTTATAAGCTCCACCGTCTTCTGTTTGTCGCAGGTCCTGGCCGATTCTTTCAGCTTGGCTAATGTCTCCGATGTCATTTCATCCTTGAATACCGCCTCCATCTTTTCGTCATATGAGAGCACCAACACCCTTCGTATATAAAGGATCAGGTCCTTGGCGAGCTGGGTCAGATTGTATCCCTCGTTATTTATCTCCGAAAGGAGCGAGAGAGCTTCTTTATCGCGGGCTATCAACTTTTCCGCCATCATTGCGGTCTTCAAAAGGCCCACGCGTCCCAATATGCGCTCGACCTCTTTGAGCGTTATTTCCTTATCCTCCATCGTGATAACCTGCTCGAAAAGAGATTCCGCGTCGCGGAAACCGCCGTCAGCCGCCGTCGCGATCACTTCGATCGCCTCATCGGATATTTTCACTCCCTCCTCCTTGGCGATCATCTTCAGCTTATCGGCTATCTTCCCGACCGATATCCTCCTGAATCCGAATCTCTGCGTTCTCGATATTATCGTCGCGGGCAACTTGTCGTACTCGGTGGTCGCAAGGACAAATATGGCATGGGCCGGCGGTTCTTCGAGCGTCTTCAAAAGCGCGTTGAAGGCCTCTTTTGTAAGCTGATGAACCTCGTCGATGATGAATACTTTGTAACGATAGGTGGTCGGCGCGAGACGGATACCTTCTTTAAGGTTCCTTATCTCATCGATGCCTCTGTTCGAGGCTGCGTCTATTTCGATGACATCCAGCGCCCGCCCTTCATCTATTTCCTTGCAGGCGCGACATTCATTGCATGGTTCACCTTCTTTGCGGAACTCCGGATCGGCGACCCTTTTCTCGCAATTGGCGAGCTTTGCCACTATCCTTGCGGCCGTCGTTTTTCCGCATCCTCTAGGGCCGTAGAAAAGATAGGCATGACCGAGCTTGTCCGCCTTCGCGGCGTTCTTCAAAGGTAAGGCGACTGACTCCTGACCGATCATCTCGGAGATGGTCTTCGGTCGATATCGTCTGTATATTGCAAGCGCCATAATGGCTTCCATTATAAGGGAATTGAAGCTAAAATAAAATCGTTGGATTTGTCTTGTTTTAACGATTTTCGCCTTCATTTTGAATAATTTCCGCAAGTCCCGCTTTGACGAGCCATCCAACATGTTTTTACGCCCCCTTTTCCCCTTATGAAATCCCGTCTCATTATCATCGCCATAATTGCCGTTTCCATCGGCCTTTTTTTGTTTTTTATCGGTAATAGGACGAATTCCGTATCCGTCTCGATGACGGGGGACGGCGGCCCGGAAAAAGAAGGTCTTCCTTTGGTCGGCGGCCTGTTCGGCAGCGCCGAAAAACCCGAAGTGACCGCTCCCGAGCCTGTGAAGGAATTAAAGCTCGCAAACCCTCCGGAAAAAGCCAATGTCCTGTACGCCACCAGTTGGTCGGCATCATCGAAGACGAAGATCGATTATTTTGTGAACCTCGTGAAGAACACGAATGCCAATGCGCTTGTCATCGACATCAAGGATTATTCGGGATTATTAGCTTACAAGGTGGATGATCCCGAGCTCGCGAAATATGTTTCGGTCGAGGAGAAGATAAAGGATCCGGCCGGCCTGGTCCGCACACTCCACGAGAACGGTATCTATGTCATCGCCCGCGTCACCGTCTTCCAGGATCCCGCCCTTGCCGCAAAACGCCCCGACCTGGCCG
>Ga0265297_10004434_pt1 | contig 23008 bp, 10 predicted proteins | sample Munlanlwell13791_FD_192502 | JGI IMG/M metagenome (GOLD analysis project Ga0265297, IMG submission 192502) | Leachate microbial communities from a municipal landfill in Southern Ontario, Canada - Leachate well 137-91 | ecosystem: Engineered > Solid waste > Landfill > Unclassified | place... | reverse complement strand
TCGCGCGCATTGCCGGCTGCCCGCAACGGGTTGTCTGCACGCCCGCCGGCAAGGATGGCCGTGTCAATCCCGCGATCCTCTTCGGCCTGAAACTCTCCGGTGCAACCGAAGTCTACAAACTCGGCGGCTCTCAAGCCATTGCGGCGATGGCGTTCGGCTCGCCGACCATCGGGCGCGTCGCGAAGGTCTTCGGTCCCGGCAATGCCTATGTCGTCGCGGCCAAGCGGCTCCTGTTCGGCCATGTCGGCGTGGACTTGTTGCCCGGACCCAGCGAGCTGCTCGTCATCGCCGACGATTCGGCCAATCCAAGGCTCGTCGCCGCCGACCTTCTCGCACAAGCCGAGCACGGCAGCGGCCATGAGCGCGTGTTCCTCGTCACGACTTCCGGGAAACTTGTCGCTGCTGTCGAAGCAGCCGTTGCGCAGCAACTGACGACGCTCTCGCGGCGCGAGTTCATTGAAAAAACGCTCGCCGCAGGCGGCGTCGCGGTGCGGGTCGGCTCGCTCGCGCAGGCCGCTGACATCGCCAACCGCATCGCGCCGGAGCACCTCGAACTGCACTGCCGCGATGCGCGCAAGCTATTGTCAAGACTGACGACTGCCGGTGCGATTTTTATCGGGCCGTTCAGCCCGACTGTCGCGGGTGATTTCGTCGCCGGGCCCAGCCACGAGTTGCCAACCGGTGGCGCAGGCCGCATCTTTGCCGGGCTGACGGTGGACCAGTTCCAGCGCCGCACCAGCGTCGTCGAGTATTCACGCGAGGCACTGCGGAAATCGGTGGCTGCCATCGGGCAGTTTGCCGCTGCCGAGGGTCTCGACGCGCACGGCCGTTCGGCCAGCATCCGGTTCGAGCCATGAGCTATCTCCGTCCCAACATCGAGCGATTGCACGCTTACGTGCCGGGCGAGCAGCCGAAGGTCGCCGGCCTCGTCAAACTCAACACCAACGAGAACCCGTATCCACCGTCGCCCAAGGTCGCCGCGGCCCTTCGCAAAGCGATCGGCGACGGCGCTACGCTGCGGCTTTATCCCGATCCGGTCTCGAACGCGCTTCAGGTGAAGATCGCCGCGCTTTACGGCTTCAAGCCGGAGCAGGTTCTCGTCGCCAACGGCAGCGACGAGGTGCTGACGCTGGCGTTGCGCGCGTTCGTTGACGACGGCCAGCGTGTGGTTTACGCGATGCCGAGCTACTCGCTGTATCCGGTTCTTGCCGACATCCAGGGCGCGAAGAAGCTGGAACTTGAAATGAATCCCGACTTCACGCTGCCGGAGCGGCTTTTCCGCGAGCGCGCGCCGCTGAAGCTCGTCACCAGCCCCAACGCCCCGAGCGGTGTCGCCGTGCCGACGAAAACGCTGGACCGGCTCTGCGCGGCCTCGCGAGGTGTCGTGCTGATCGACGAAGCCTATGTGGACTTCGCAGACGACAACGCGCTCCGCCTCGTGAAGAAATACCGCAACGCGCTGGTGGCTCGCACACTCTCAAAAAGCTACTCGCTCGCCGGAATGCGTGTCGGCTTCGCCATCGGCCACAAGGCGCTCATCGGGGGGCTGATGAAGGTCAAGGACAGCTACAACGTGAACCGGCTCAGCCAGACGGCGGCACTGGCGGCGCTCGGCGACCGTGCGCATTTCGCCGTGAACGTCCGGCGCGTGAAGGCGACGCGTGAGCGGTTGCGCGACGCGCTGCGAGCGATGGGCTTCGACGTGCTGCCGAGCGCGACCAACTTCCTGTTCGCAAAGCCGCCAGCGAAGCTGACAGCGCAAGCATTCTACGAGGCGCTGCGCGCGCGGAACATCCTGGTGCGCTGGTGGAGCGACCCGCGTGTGCGCGACCGGGTGCGGATTACCATCGGCACGGACGGGGAAACGGATAAGCTGCTCGCGGCAACGTTGAGCATTCTGGCGGAGGTCCAATGAAACGCATCGCAAAAATTAAACGCCACACGGCAGAGACCAAGATTGATCTGACGCTCAGCGTGGACGGTCACGGCAAGGGCAACGTGAAGACCGGCATCCCGTTCTTCGACCACATGTTGACGCTGCTGGCAAAGCACTCGCTCTGCGACCTGCGGTTGCGTTGCAAAGGCGACATCGAGATCGATTTTCATCACACCGTCGAGGACTGCGGCATTGCGCTGGGGCAGGCGTTTGCACAGGCGCTCGGCAACAAGCGCGGCATCAAACGCTACGGCTGGTCGCGCGTGCCGATGGACGAAGCGCGTGTGGAGGCAACGCTCGATTTCAGCGGCCGGCCGGTGTTGGTCTATGAAGGCAAGCGCCTGCTGAAGGCCGGTGGCGCAGTGATCGGCCGCACGGCGAGCCAGCGGTTCACGCCACAGCTCGTGGAAGAGTTTCTACGCGCCTTCGCTACCAGCGCGGCAATGAACCTGCACATCGTCATTCAATCCGGCCGCGATGCACACCATATGATTGAGGGCGTGTTCAAGGCGCTTGCGAAGGCGCTGGATCTCGCCTGCCAGCGCGACGCGCGCGTCCAAGGCGTGCCGAGCACCAAGGGAACACTGAGCCGCTAACGAACCGGTTCCGATTCATCCCTGGCGGCCGAAGCCCTGGCAGAGATGACCACCGGTTTACTTCTTCCCGCCGAAAAATCCCTTCATGAGATCGCCGGCTCTGCTTTTGAGAGCATTCGTTCCCGCTTCTCCCAACGCCGCAGACGCAGCCGCGTTGTAGTCTATTTGCGTGGCGCCGATCCGGCCACGCACCGGGACAGTGATCGTTGCCGGCAAATACTGGGCGACGCTAGCATTGGCATCGCGGATTTTCTTCGGCATCGGCAGCCCGGCCTGCATATTGAGCGTCTGGTCGAACCGCACCGTGCCCGCAAGCGTGAGTTCCAATCCGCTGAGATGCATCACGGCCTTGTCCATTCGAAACTCGCCGCGCTCGATGACGAAGTTCGTCGGCTGGATGTCGCCGACAGCGTCCGTCTGTCCCTGGCCCACAAAGTTCGTAATCTCGGCCAGCATCGGCACGCCTTGGATGCGCAGGTTCTTGGCCATGAAACTTCCTTTGCCTGTCAGCTTGGCGGTGAGCAGGTCCGTCAGGTTGGCCGGCTTCGGCAACGGCAGCGGCCCGTCGTAGGTCACGTCCGCGTCGAGCGATGCGGTTCCTTGAATCGCGCCTTTCTCGAGGAGGCCAAGGAACCGCACCAAGCCGAGGGTCAACCCGATATCCTTCGCCGACAACGTCAAGTGCGTGCGCTTGTTCACGTCCACGTCGCCTTTCAAGGATGTGGCGCCGCCGTTGATCTTGCATGCGTAGTCCAGCGGAAGCCGCCCGCCTTTCATCTCAATGGCGATGGGCGGCCCCTCAATGGTCACATCGGTATAGACGTAGGTTCCGTAGCTGAGCTTGGCAGCGAGCGAGATGTCGCCGAGCCATGCGAGCGTATCCGTGCCGGGTGAAAGCGGGCCGGTGAACGCGATGGATGCGGGCTGTGCTCCCGTGCCGCGGATTTCACCGGCCTCAAACGCCGTCAACAGCGGCTTCAACCGCACCGGGTCGTAGGTCAGATCGGCGACGAGGTTCTCGGCGGACAATGGCTGGTTGGCCCGCGAGCGGATGGTGCCGTTGACAACACCGCGCGCGACCTGGGCACGCAGTTCGCTGCCGGTTGCGATGGAAACGGTGAATCCATCCTTCGTGTTCGCGAATGTGCCGGTCAGCTTCGCAACAGGCTCCGGCTCATCAATCGCGATGCCCTTGGTTTGCGGGCCTTTAAAGTGGATATTCTGGCCCGTGAGCGTGGCCGTGTAGGGAAACGCGCCGCCGCTGGCCTTGACATCCGCGGCAACCTTGAGATTGCCCGCCAGCTCGGTGTTGTTGGTGAGAGCGCCGACTGCGACGGCCACGGTGCCCAGCGTGGTGAGGTCGGCCGCGCCTTCAAGGTGGCCCTCCAGCGTGGCCAGCTTGCCCTGCGCATCGAGGGCAACGTTGCCTTGCGCGTCGAGGTTGGCCAGCGCCGTCTTCAGGCTGGCGCGAGTGACGCGATAAGCGCCACTCGCCGAATCGAGGCTGGCCTGCACATCGAGCGACGGTTTGCCGAGCGAGATAGGCCCGCCAGCCAGCTTGGCCGGCTTCAGCGTCGTCTCCGGCAGGTCGAGCTTCGCGGCGATTTCCTGTTTCGCGCCCAACAACGCGCCGCGCAATCGCATCTCAAACGGGCCTGCTCCGCCCGCCACGGTCGCACCCTTGAAATAACCGGGCGCAGCCGCCACCAGCGCCACCGGGTCCAGCGAACCGGCCATCTGCAAATCGCTCTGGTCGCTGTTCGGATCGAGCGCGAGTTTGCCTTTCAGTGACGCAATCTCGATGCCGGCGATTCGCGCCGCGCCGGAGAAAATCTCGATGGGCGTCTTCAACGGATCGACCGCGTTGACTGTTGTGACAATGTCACAGGTCAACGTCTGCGGCCAGCGGATGGCGGACGGCGCCTTTGGCCCCGTCATTGCAAGATCCTTCACCTCGGCGTGCAGCTTCTTCACCGAAAGCTGGGCGAGCGTGCCGTCGGCTTGAAACTGCGCGGTGACGCTGCCGCTGCCGTCCATGCCTTCGAGCGACACGCCCCAGATGCGCGCGAGATCGAACAACGGTTGAACGTTGCCAGCGGCATTCGCAGCTAGCTGCACTGTCGCCGCGCCGATATCGCCTCCCTTTGGCAGCACTACAGATGCGGCTGCGGCAAACGTCGCGCCGGGCATGGTCACGCGCAGTTCCGGCACCTCGTAGCGACCCGCGCCGAAATCCGTCGTGCCGCGGCCAGCCACTTTGATTTCCAGCGGTTGCCGGCCCGCCGCCGCGCCCGACGGCAGGACCCTCGCCACAAGGCTGACCGATTTGAACTCGACCTTTGTCCAGCCGGGCGAGCCGACGCCGGTCAGTTCCAGTTTGCCGTCGGGAATCTGGACACCCGATGTTTTGAGTCCGTTGATCTCGGCCTGAAGACTTATCGGCGTGCCGGCCTGGCCGCTTGTTTCGGGCGGAACGATCAGGTGGGCATTCACACGGCCAGACAGCGGCAGCGTCGGCGGAATCAGGTCGGTGAACCGTCGCGCCTTTGCCATCAGCGCATCAAGATCGGCGGAAGCGTGCAGATCAACCTCCAACGCGGAGCCAGCGCCTTTCTTTTCAAACTGCAGCCGGCCCTTGGCGTCGAGCGCGTCGTCCATGTGCGCTTTGAGGTCCTCGATGTGATAAATGCTTTTCTCGATATTCACCGCGAGCCGCAGCCGCGCCGCGAGCTCTTTCACCAACGGCACCAGCGCGCCATCCGGCCCGGTTTCAGCAAGACCCTCGCCACGAATGTCGAGGTTGCCCTCGATGATTTTGGCGGAGGCTTTGAGGCCCTGAATGCCGCCCGTGATGCGACCCTGCAACTTTCGCCCGGTGGCAATGACGCCGGGAAACCGCTCAGCCAGCGCCCCGATGTCCGCCTGCACCGTCACGTCGCCCTGCAATGCCGGCGCTGCCGGGTCGGCTGTCGCCACACCCTTGAGTGCGACCGACGCGGCCGGTGACACGAGTTGCAAATCCAGGTCCGTCTGGCGGGCGTCGCGCGCTTTGAAATCGTAAGCGAACCGGATCGCGCCCGGCTTGAGGGTCCGGATGACGTTCGTGCCACGGCTGGCAAGCAGGAGTGTAACCTGCGGCACATCGAGCGTGATCTGGCCTTTGCCGGAAGGCTTTGCCATACCGTCGAGTGTGAGACGACCCGAGCCGGCAAATGTGCCCTCGAATTTCTTCACCGACCCGACCGAGCCGAACAGCGGTGTCAACGGCGCCAGCAACGCCGGTGTAATGGCGTAGTCAAGTTCGGCCTTCATATTGGCAATATCGATCTTGCCGCCGCTCGCAACGAGTACTTGGGCCTTCACGTCGAGCGATCCATCCGCGTTCCTGATGACGAATGTCACTGGTTTGTCGAGTGAGTCCACACGCGTCTCAACCCGCAGCGGCGACAACGCGACGGGTTGCGGCAACGCCGGTGTTTTGACGCTGATACCCAGGTTTTCGATGAGCAGGCTCGCGACGACGATCGGCGCCGCCATGGCCGTTTCCGCTGCGGGTGGCGCTGAAGGCGGAGCAACCGGCGCAGTCGGGACGGCTCGCTTTGGTTTCTTCGCCAGGCAGGCGAAGTTGATCCGGTCCTTGTCATCCTGCTCGATAAAGACCTGCGGTTTCACAACGTGAAGACTGCCGTTGAGGACCACTTTGCCACCCAGCAGCGCCAACAGGTTGGGGTCGGCTGTGATGCGATCAACGGTGACGCACGGCCCGGCGGAAAACCCGGCCGGATTGCCGATGCGCAGGTCCTCAAGCTCCAGTCCACTGAATAGCGAGAACGACAACCGGCCGATCGTCGGTTCGCCGTTGAGCGAGTCGCGCAACGCCTCAACAACCTTCGGTCGGACGACCGCATTGGTGATGACCGGCATCAACAGGATCAGCAGGACGAGAACTGCCAACAAACCTCCCAAAATGAACAACCATTTCTTTCCGCGGCGTGGCGTGGAACCGGATGAAGAGCTTTCAGGCGTAGTCATGAAACAATGCCTCCAAGTGTGCTTGTGGTGTTGAGAACTCACCTAACTTCGCCCAGTCAGGCAAGAATATCAACTGCGGTCTTGCCATCTTATGGTTGAGTCTGGTGAAATCCTTGCATTAGCCAGCGGCTTTCGCTACAGTCCGCGGCGCAATTTCATGAAAAAACTAGTTGTTTTCGCAGTTTTCGCGGCGGCGGTTTTCACCCAGTGCGGGCCGCTGTTCGCAGCCGCGCCGGCGCGTGACGCTTCCGACCTCTTCCTGCGCGCCTACCTCCAGATTCAGGAAGGTGACAGCGCATTTGATAAAGGCGACTACACCGCCGCCCAGACCCGCTACAAGGACGCGCTGACCATCCTCAAGGACATCCAATCCGTCCAGCCCGACTGGAACCCGCACATCATCAATTTCCGCGAGCGCTACTGCAACCAACGCATCGACGAGGCCAAAACGCGCCTTGCCGGCGACGCGCCCGCAAAGACGCCCGCCGCTACCGCCTCGCCGCGGACCATGCCGCCATCACCCGCAGCGGGCACCGTTGCCGGCGGGACCGAGCAGAAGCAGCCTCCGTCCGATCTTTCACAGGAATTGGAACGTCTGCGCGAACAAGTCCGACGCATGCAAGCCGAACGCGCTGCCACGCCGGCACCGGCGCCGGCACCGGTGGTTGCGCCAGCGCCAGCGCCAGCTCCGGCTCTTGCGCCAATTCCCGCGCCCGAGCCAAAACGCGCCGAAGCCGAAAACGCGCAGGTGAAAAAACTGGAGTCCGAACTGGCCGACATGCGGAAGCAGTTGCAGCAATTCATTGGGGATAAACACCAGACGCCGCCGCCTGTGCCGTTGCCCAGTACCGACGCCCAGCGCGTGACGGAGATGACCGACCAGATTGCGACGTTGCGTTCACAACTGCAGCAACTGCTCGCCGAACGCGCACAGTGGGAACAATCGCGGCAGGAGTTTGCGCGATTGCAGGCCGAGCGCTCCTCGCTGCTCAGCCAGCTTCAAGAGAAAGACCAGCGTCTCTCCGCCGGCCCATCCGCGCTTGAAGCCAGCCAGACGAAGACGCTCACCGAGCAACTGGCTCAATCGGCCCGCACCATCGAGGCGTTGCGCTCCGAAAGCAAACAGCTCTCCACTGAGCTTACCACCGTCCGAAACGACGCGCGCGACAAGGCCGCCAAGGTAGCCCAACTCATGCCGCTGACCGACCAACTCACCGCCACGAAGGCGGAAATTGCGAAGATCCGCGAAGAGCTTGCCGCCAAGGACCAGCAGATCATTGCCAAGCAACAGGCGCTCGTCACCAAGAGCCAGGAAGCCGCCCAAGCGGAGTTGCAGATCAAAGACATGGCCGCTCTCCAGAAATCCAACGTCAACCTCCGCCTCTCGCTCGACAAGGTCGAGTCGCTCATCACCCTCGGCAAGAACCGCGAACAAGAATCGTCCGCGCAAATTGATCAGCTCAAACAGCAACTTCAGGAAGTGAAGACCCAGCTCACCGAAGCCCAGCGCAAGGATGCCGAGGTCGCGAAGCTTCGCAAAGAACTCGCCGACAAGAATCTTGAGGTCAACCACGCACAGGATCAGGTCAAGAACCTCACCCCACTCCAGAAGACCAACACCGATCTCCGTCTCTCGATGAGCAAGGCCGAAGCTCTCGTCGCTGCCGCAATGAATCGCGAACGCGAATCGGCCGCGCAATTCGAGCAGCTCAAACAACAGCTCAAGGAAGCCGAAATGCAACTGGCCGACGCGCGCCGCAAGCCCGCGAAGCCATCCGCGGTGTCCGCCGCTGACGTTGCTGCTGCCGCCCAAGTCGAGGAGTTGAAGCGAAAACTGGAGGAATCCGAACGCCGTGCCGCCACCGATCGTGCCCAAGCCGACGGTGCCGCGGCTGCCCAGGTCGAGGAGTGGAAGCGGAAACTGGCGGAAGCCGAAGGCCGCGCCAAAGCCAACCAAGCCGCGGCTGCCCAAGTCGAGGAACTGAAGCGGAAGCTGGAAGAAGCCGGACGCCGTGCCACCACCAATCGTGCCCCAACTGATGCCGCCGCTGTGGCCCAAACCGAGGAGTTGAAACGGAAACTGGAGGTAGCCGAAGGCCGCGCCAAAGCCAACCAAGCCGCTGTTGCCCAAGCTGAGGAGTTGAAACAGAAGCTGGCGGAAACCGAACGCCGCGCCGCTGTCGACCGTGCCAAGGCCGACCACATTGCTGCGGCCCAGGTCGAAGGTTTGAAACGAAAGTTGGAAGAAGCCGAAGGCCGTGCCAAAGCCGACCACGCCGCTGTGGCCCAGGTCGAAGAGTTGAAACAGAAGCTGGCAGAATCTGAACGTCGCGCTGCTGCCGACCGAACCAAGGCCGACCGCACCGCTGTGACCCAGGTTGAGGAGTTGAAACGGAAGTTGGAGGAAGCCGAAAGCCGCGCCACCGACGCCGCCAAGAACCGGGTGACACTTGTGAAGGAAAGAGACGTGCTCCAGCTGGCAATCGAGAAGAAAACGGCGGAGTATCAACAGATCACCCAGAACACCGCCGCCGACCGTAAAAAGCTGGCGTCGCTGGAGAAGAAATATGGCGAGTTGAAACATCAGGTGAGCGTGCTTGAGATGACCAGCCGCAAGCTCTCGCCGGAAGAAGAGGCGTTCTTGAAACGGACCGAAGTGCTCGTCCAGCAAACCGGCAGCGACAGTGTTAGCGGCGAGATCAATGCCAACGTCCACCGCGCCAAGGAACGCGCGTTGGCGCAAGTCGCCGCGCTCGATGTGCCCGCGAGCATCCCGCCCCGGCCCGCGCCGAAGTCTGTGCAGGCCGCGCCTGCGCCTGAAACGACTCGTGTCGCCAACAACTCCACCAACAGTGCCGTGCGTACCAGCCCATCGCAAACGACGACTTCACCAACAGCCGCCGCGCGCACCAGCCCGCCGCAGACGACGACTTCGCCAACAGCCGTCGTCCCCACCGGCACGTCACAGCCGGCGGCTCCGCCAACAGCCGCTGCGCGTTCTGCTGCGCCGGAAATCTCGGCGGACCTGAAACCGCTGGTGGACGAAGCCCGTGATCTCTTCAGCCAGAAGAAGTTTGAAGAGGCCGCCGTCAAATACCGTGAGATCCTCAAGCGCGACCCGGAGAATCTCTTCGGCCTCTCCAACCTCGCCGTCATCCGCTTCCAGCAGGACCGGCTCGAAGAAGCCGAGCATCTCCTCAATCGCGCGATTCAAATTGCGCCCAACGACGCTTACTCCCACGCCACCATCGGCATCATCTACTTCAAGCAGGAACGCACCGACGACGCCATCGAGGAGCTGACACGCGCCCTCAAGCTCAATCCCGGCAACGTCGAAGCCCACAACTATCTCGGCATCGCTTGCTGGAAGAAGGGCTGGCGCTCTGCTGCTGAACAGGAATTGCGCCGCGCCATCGAGATGCGTCCGGACTACGCCGACGCCCACTACAATCTCTCCGTCATTTACGCGACGCAGAAACCGCCCTTCCTCGGCCTAGCCAAGTTCCACTATCGCAAGACGCTCGAACTCGGCCGTTCGCGCGATCTCAATCTGGAGAAGTCCCTGGCCGGCGACACGTTGGATAAGTAAGCCCGGAAATCCAGATTCGCTGTGTAGTGCCGGCGCCCTTGCCGGCACGACCCCGGCTTCCAGGCTTCAACACGGAGACGATCATGAAGCTCAGCGCACGAAGTGTGTGGACTACCGTAATCCTGGCGATGTTTTCGTGCCATGCGTGTGCCGCGGCGGAATCGGAACCATGGGTGCCGTTCCATCTGCCGTGGGAAGCGCCGCCGGGCGCGGTTGCCGACGCCCGCTTCCTGCTCGACGCGCCCGCCGGCAAACACGGCCCGATCACGGTGCGCGACGGCCACCTCGCCTTCAAGAACGGCAAACGCACTCGCTTCTGGGCCACCAACCTCTCCGGCGAAGCTTGCTGTCCGCCGCCTGAAGTTGCGCCCCGCGCCGCCGACCGGCTCGCCAAGTTCGGCTTCAACCTCGTCCGCTTCCACGGTCTCGACTCCCATTGGGGCAAGACGCTTTTCGCAAAGAATGCGCCTGATACACAGCATTTCGACCCCGAGCAACTCGACAAGCTCGACCGGATGATCGCCGAACTGGAGAAGCGCGGCATCTATATCAACTTCAACCTCCACGTCGGCCGTCACTTCACGCCCGGCGACGGCCTGCCGCAAACCGAATCCCTCGGCTACGCCAAGTACTGTGTCCTCTTCGACCCGCGCATGATCGAGTTGCAAAAGGATTACGCCCGCAAGCTGCTCGGTCATCGCAATTCCTACACCGGTCACACCTACGCCGACGACCCCGCCGTCATCATCATCGAGTTGACCAACGAGAACTCGCTCTTCGGAGGTTGGACCAGCGGCTTCCTGCGTGGGAAACAGACCCAGCGCAACACAGGCACATGGGCCGACATCCCGCCCTACTACGGGGAGGAACTCACGCACTTCTACAACCAATGGCTTGCAAAGCGTTACCCGACGCGCGAGATGCTCGCCGCAGGGTGGCAGGATGGGGCGCGACTTCCGGGCGCGCAATTGCTGAAGAACGCTGACTTCAGCGGCGGCGGCGAAGGCTGGGAGCTTTCCAAGCAGCAATCGGCCACAGCCAGGCTCGAAGCGACGCGCGAGGCGCCCGACGGCAAACCATGCGCGAAAGTCACCGTCACAACCGTGGACAGCACGCCGTGGCACATCATGCTCACGCAGCGTCCACTGAAGCTGCAAAAGGGGATGAAGTATCGCGTTGCGTTTCGCGCACGTGCCCTGGCGACACGTCAACTTGGCGCCGAGGTTTGCCACAGCTCGCCCTATCGAGGCTATGGCAACTCGCGCTTCGAGGTCGGCACGGAATGGCGCGACTGTCAGTTCACGTTCATCGCGCCGGAGGACGACGATCAGGTGCGGCTCAGTTTCCAGTTTGGCGAAGCGACTGGCACAGCATGGATCAGCGATGTGATCTTGCATGAAGCGCCGGTCTACAGCCTGCGCGATAACGAAGACCCGGCGCGGGGCACGGTGCGGCGACTGGAACCTGAGGAGTTTGCGGGCCATACCGTGGCGCGTTTCCGCGACGAGGGCCGGTTCTACTACGAGCTGGAAAGCCGCTACAACCGCGAGATGTATCGCTTCCTGCGCGACGAGCTGAAAGTACGCGCGCTCATCGAGGGCACCAATCACAATTACGGTCTGCCGTGCCTGCGGGCCGAATCGTTGCTCGACCTGATGGACTGCCACGCTTACTGGCAGCATCCTCGCTTTCCGCGCCAGCCGTGGTCGCGCACCGACTGGGACATTGGCAACACCGCGATGCTCGATGCGCCGCCCGGCAACTGCATCTCGCAGCTTTGCCGTTCATCGGTCGTTGGCAAACCGTTTACCGTCAGCGAATACAACCATCCGTTCCCGAACGAATACGGCTGCGAGATGCCGCTGCTATTGGCGGCCTACGCGAGCCTCCAGGACTGGGACGCGGTCTATGGCTACACGTTCAACCACCGCTGGGACGACGCGCTGCTCGGCGGCGACCAGGTCACGGGCTTCTTTGACATCGCCAACGAAGTCAGCAAGATGGCCCAGATGCCGACGGCATCGCTCATGTTCCAACGCGGCGACGTGCGCCCCGCGAAGAAACTCGTCACGGTCAGCTACGACGAGAACCGCACCTACGACAGCCTCAAAGAGAAACGATGGGACCGCATCGGCTTCCACCTCGATGGCGAATTCTCGCCGTTGCTGCCGCTGGTGCATCGCTTCCGCGTCGGGCGTTTCGACGCGCCGCATACGACGAGCGTCGCCGGCCTCGGTTTCACGCCACCGGAAGGCCGCATTGCCAGCGACACGGGTGAACTGCTCTGGGAATCAGGTGAGAAGCGCACGGGCCGGCTGACAATCAACACGCCACGCGCGCAGGCCGCCGTCGGCTGGATTGGCGGCAAGAAGCTCAAGACGGCCGACGCGGAGTTTCGACTCAAGACGCCGTTCTGCGCCGTCAGCCTTGCCGCGCTCGACGGCCAGCCGCTCTCGAAGTCAAAACGAATACTGCTGGTCGCCGTCGCCCGCTGCGCGAACACCGGCATGGAATGGAACGAGGAACGCACCAGCATCAACGACAAATGGGGCGGTCCTCCGCTGCTTGTCGAAGCCGTTGAGGGCGAGATTGTCTTGCGTCGCGATGCCGGTGCTGCGGCGTTGCGGGCGATTCCACTCGACGGTTGTGGGCAACCGCAGCCGCAACGCTCGTTGAAGCTGGCGCAGCAGGAAACCGGGATGACCGTCCCGCTGCGCGCCGCTGACGCCACCGTCTGGCATGTGTTGCAGCCCGCGCCGTAGAAGGGTCCGGCCAGGAAAACGCGTTTCGCCATCATCCACAGCAACCAGACTCATCACCGGCTGTTGATGGATGACTTTCAGCCTCTTGCCTCCGTTTCCGCTTTCGCCTTGAGTTGGCGTCCGACGGAATCTAGCCTCGCATGGTGTTCGGTTGGAGACATAGGAACCACCCATCATGAACGCCGATGAACTTCGTCAGGTCGTTTGCGTCGTGCTCGCCGCCGGTCAGGGCACGCGCATGCGGTCCCACGACACCCACAAGGTCTGCTTCGAGATCGCCGGCGAGCCGGCGATCCTCCGCAACTTGCGCGCGATTGAATCCGCCGGCGTCACGCGCTTCATCGTGGTGGTGGGCGCGATGGCCACCCATGTCATGAACACCGTCGCCTCGCGGCATCCAGGCGCGATGTTTGTCTACCAGGCCGAGCCGATGGGCACCGGCCATGCCGCGCGGTTGGCGGCCAACGCGCTTGAACGCATGGGCCACCGCGGGCCGGTGTTCGTCACGATGGGCGACAAAATCATCGAGCCGCGCGTGGTGAGCGAGCTGCTCGAAACCTTCGCAAGCACGAAAGCCGATCTGGCTTTCATGACGATGGCGAAGGCCACCGGCGACACCGAGGGTCGCATTGTTCAGACGGCCGACGGCGCCATCCTCGGCAACGTCGAGTTGAGCGACATCCAGCGCGCGCAACTCATGGAACGGCTGGCCCGCGCGGCGCGCGGCAAACGGACCGTCCGGCCGGAGCCGTTGCGTCAGCTCGCCTCAACCGCAGTGTCGAATCCTTCCAAACTCAAGCGGCTTCTTGGCCCCGTCGCAGCGCTGCTGGATCAGGAAGGTCCGATCAACGCCGCTGCGCTGAAACAACAGATCGAGGCGGCCGGCCGCACCATGACGCTGGATGGACGCGCCTTCACGGCCGCGCAAATCGAGGCCGCGTCGCCGACCGTCAACATCTCGCTCTACGTATTTCGCGCCCAGCCGATGTATGAGACGTTGGGCAAACTCAAATCCAACAACGCGCAGGGCGAATTTTATCTCACGGACGCCATCAACCACATGGCGACCACCCGCGGGCCGGACGGCGAGCTGCTCCATCGCGTGCGGATGATGATCCTCAACGACCGCGATGCGGTCTTGAGTTACAATTCGCCCGACGAACTGCTGCAAGTCGAGAGCGTGCTGCGCCGGCGTCTGGCGGCGCAGGCAGGAAAACCTCTCGGCAAGCCTTCCCCTCTCAGCCGGAAGATCCTGAAGCCCGTATCGACGTGGATCACGCTGTTCGAGAAGTTCCCGCCGAAGCTCCGCTCACACCTTGCGACGCTCTATGGCGACGACGGCGTCAGCCTCGACGAACGGCGCGCCGCCATCCTGGCCACGCTCAAATTGTTCGCCACGCGTTACGGCAAGGACCGCGAGGTGGTCATCTCCCGCGCGCCGGGCCGCGTGAATCTCATGGGCCGCCACGTGGACCATCGCGGCGGCTACGTCAACGTCATGGCCATCAACCGCGAGGTGGTTATCGTCGCCTCGGTCCGCAAGGACGACACCGTCCGGCTCGTCAACACCGATAGCCAGCAGCATCCCGACAAGGAGTTTCGCATCGCGGAACTCCTGGGCGGACTCACGTGGGAGAACTGGCTGCACTACGTCAACTCGCAGCGCGTCCAACAGATTGTTCTCAGCAGCCAGGGCGACTGGTCCAACTACGTCAAGGCCGCCGTCCTCCGCCTTCAGGAATCCAACCGCCACGTCCAGGTGCTCGGCATGGACTGCGCCGTCAGCGGCAACGTGCCGATGGCCGCGGGCCTTTCCAGCAGTTCTGCCGTCGTGGTTGCAACGGCGGCGGCCGCGGTGACGCTCAACCAGTTCGACCTGACGGCACAACAGTTTGTGGACCTCTGCGGCGAAGGCGAATGGTTCGTCGGCAGCCGCGGCGGCTCGTCCGATCACGCCGCCATCCGGTTCAGCCAGCGCGGCAAGGTCGCCCATGTCGGATTCTTCCCATTCCGCATCGAGGGCAATTCCCAGTTCCCGCCGGACCTTGCGCTGCTGATCGCCAACAGCCATATCCGCGCCGCCAAGAGCGCCGGCGCGCGCAGCCGCTTCAACGAAAAAGTTGCCACCTACGAGATCGGGTTTCTGCTGCTGAAGGATCGCTTCCCGCAATATGCGCACTTGCTCGAACACCTGCGCGACCTGAACCCGGCGCGGCTCGGCGTGAAGGTCGGCGAGATTTACTCGATGTTGCGCGCCCTGCCTGAGCCGGTGACGCGCCAGCAATTGCTTGAAACGCTCGCGCCACAGCATCGCCCGCGGCTGGAACAAATCTTCGCCTCGCACCAAGAGCCCGACGGCTACTGGCTGCGCAGCGTGGTGATGTTTGGCATCGCCGAGTGTGAACGCAGCCGTCTGTTCTCAACCCTCCTGAAAAACCGCGACCTTGCGAAGATCGGGCAGTTCATGAGGATCAGTCACAACGGCGACCGCGTCAGTGGTCTGGGGACCCACGGCCGCATGCAGCCGGAGGACTGGCGCGTGTCGGACGCGAGGCTGGACTCGCTCATCGAGGATTTGCGCAGCGAAGAACCCTCGCGCGTGAGCCGCGCCCAGCTCTGGCTGCAACCCGGCGGCTACGCGTGCAGCACGCCGGAACTGGACCGGATGGTGGACCTGGTCAACCAGGTCGAAGGCGTCGTGGGCGCGCAACTGGCCGGCGCGGGCCTTGGTGGCTGTATCATGGTGCTGGCAAAGAAGGAAGTGGCGGTGGACGTTGAACACCAATTGGCACGCCACTACTACGAACCCGCCGGCCTCGAACCCGCCGTCACCGTCTGCGTGCCCGTGGAAGGAGCGGGCTTGCTGACGGCATAGCCACATGATCGCCATGTTTCGCTCACTCGTTGTCGGCGCGGCAGCTTGCGCGGCAGTCATGCTCGGCATGGCTGCCGACACCGCAAGCTCTCCGCGCAACCTCATCATCAACGGAGGCTTCGAGGAAGGGAAGGATGCGCCGACAGGTTGGCGGTTCAGTTCAGCAAGAATGGAGGACTTCGAGCACGGCTTCACCCACGATGCCGCCAACGGCCGGCGTGCGGCGCACATTGTCTGTCGAAGCGATGCGATGAGCGGTTACTGGGGCCAGACCGTGCGAGTCAAACCACACACGCGCTACCGGCTGACACTGAAGGTGAAACTCGAATCCGGCAAGGTGCTGATTTACGCGCACGGCAAGACGTTGAACCAGCGGTTGTATCTCAACACGGCGCACGAGAACCCGCTTGTGCCGGTGTTCGTGCCGGTGAAATGGACCGCCGGCGTCGTCGAGACGAATCGCTGGCTGGATCAAATGATGGAGTTCGATAGCGGCGACGAAACCGCCATCACTGTCAGCTTCGGCACGTACTTCAAAACAGGAACGGTCAGTTTCGATGACGTGGAGTTGCATGAGATCCAGTAGTTTACTCGCGTCGCTCGCGGTCTGGCTCTGCCTCGCACAAACGATGGCGGGCGACACCATCCGCGCCGGCGCGCTGGAACTGCGGCTCGACGAGAGCCGGGCGCGCGCCGTCGCGCGCTGCTTGCGCGAGGCCGGCGATTTCGAAGCTGGCACGGTCGAGGTGTTGGTGACCGAAGGGCCTCAGAAGCTCTCGCTGGCACAGGACAAGTCCGTCAATATCCGAAACAAACTGAATACCGTGCGCGCACATGTGCGTTGGCAAGTGACCGTTGAGAACCGTTCGAAGGCCAGCCGGTCGCTGGAGGTGCGCTGCCAGTTCGGCGTGAAATTCAAGGCGCCGGTGAAGACATGGGATGGTTACAAGGAAGGCGCGCGACCCGGAGAGAACCAGTTGCGCAACAACGTGGCCAACACGTTCCCGATGACCTGCGCATGGGCCGGGCACGATGGCGTGGCGGTGGCGTTGAAGCCGGACACGCTTTGTTCATGGCTCGAACATCGCTACGAAGCGGAAACGCCGCAAAGTGGCCGGCTGAGCGAGGCGGTGCGCGTCGTTGTGGAGCCGGGCGGGCGTGAGACGGTCGAGTTTGAGCTTTACGCGTTCCCGGCGGACTACGGCCACCTTGACGCCCTGCAACGCTACTACGACGAATTCCCCCAATGGTTTTGCGCGCCGGACGACGTGGACCCGCGCGTGTCTGGCGGCGGCGCGACGTATCAGGCATGGACCGCCAACTCGCCAGAGATGTGCCGTCGGTTCTACGGCGATTGGGAGTGGTGCTACGCGGCGTTTCGACGCACGGGCGATTGGTATGGCCGCGAGGAATTGTGGAACTACCAGCCGGCGCGACCGATGTCGAAGGATCGCCTCCTGCCGCGCGAGGAATTCCTGCGGGCGCGAGTGGCCCGCTTCGAACGCGGCAAACGCTGCAACGCGGCGATGTTGTTCTACCTGCCGTCGAATATCTGGTGCGAGATACAGCTCGCCAACGAACATTACAAGGATGCCATCGTGCTGCGCACTCCGGACAAGACCGGGGGGGCGCGGCCCATCGAGTTCCACAAACCGTGGGTCACTGGTCACGACGACGAAATGGTCGTATTCCCCTGGGCAACGAGCTTCGCCGAGGCGTGCAAGCGCGACATGCGGCAACTCGCCGCCGAGTTGAACATCGCCGGATTCGCGTTCGACACCGCCAACGGCGGCACAGCCTACCGCGGCGAAGGCGCCGCGAAATGCCCCGGTCGCGCGTGGGATGAGCGCGGAGTGTTTGCGGATATCGGCGTGGCGGTAGCGCAGATGGTGGACTTCGTTCACTCACTGCGCACGCGCGATGGCCGCCGCTGCGCGCTGGTGTCGAATCCGACAGGCGGCTCGACGTACGCGATCTGCTTCCGCAGCGATTCGGCAATGCACGAATACGCTCCCTACCGGCAGGTGGACGAACAACGCGCGCTGCGCTACATGCTCGGCCACAAAACGCTGGTGTGGTGGGATGACTACGCCGCAGCGCCATTGCTGCGCTGGGAGGAGATGACGCCGGCAGAAATCCGACAGGCGTATCTCGGACTGGCCGACTACGTGTTGCTGCGCAGTCTTTACATGGGCGGCATCCCGACGCCGCGGTTGGTCCTCGGCGTGCCGAAGCTTGCCAGGGCGCTGCCGATGATTCACGAAATCGTCCGTGCCGGCTGGCAACCGGCGCCCGCGTTCAAACCCGTGGGCGACCGTGCGTGCGACACCGGTCTGTGGGCCGCCCGCTACGGCGATGGCCTCGGCACGTTTCTCACGCTCGGCAACGCGACGCTGACCAACTTCGCCGGTGAAATAGAGGTCGAACATCGTTACCTCGGCTCCTTCAACTGCCTGTTCGCGCCCTACGGCAACGGAAGTCTCGTACAAACACTCTCGGGCGGCACGACGCGCCTGCCGGCGAAGCTCGCCCCGCGCGAGGCGCTCGCGATGAAAGCCGTGCTTGCCCTGCCCGCCGACTGGAGCGGGCGGGCCAACGTCGAACAGACAGAAGACCGGTCGCGGATTGAGTTGGTGGCTTCGAAATGCCGGTCTGGCACGGCGCGGGTTCGGCTGCCGAACGATTGCCGTTTGGCGTCGCTGGTCGTCAACGGCCAGCGCACGGCATTCTCGGAGGAACGCGGCGCGGCGCGTTTCAAGCTCCCATCCAGTGAGCGGATCGTGATTGAGGCGGCGTTCGAGTCGCGCTGGCTGTCATCAGCGCGGCAGGCGATCCTCGACTTCCCCTTCGAGAACGCGAGCATTGAACTGCCGGACGCCCCCGCGCAACAAGAGCAGGATGCTGCGGAGGCGTTGCGCGAGTACTTCCGGTTTTTTGCCACGCAAACCATGCCGCGTCGTCCACCGTTTGCGCTCAAAGCCTGCAAAAGCGGAGACGTTGGCAGTCAGCATGGTCTCATCCGTTTCCGGCCGGAGCGGGCTTGTGTGAACGACGGCAATCTGATCGTGAATCCCGCGCCTGCGGCGATGCATGCGCTGCTGCGGCTGCTCGATCGCAAGTATTTCATCGCCGGCCGATTCCCAACCAGTGGCGAGAGCGACGACGAGAAGGCGTTAATCAAAAAGTCCGGCCTGGGTGGCGGGCTGCTAGAATAGAACCGGCCACGGAACGTGCGAGCCTGCTGCCGCCCGCCCGGCTTTGTAATGCCCCGTGTTCTGAGTACATTCCGGGTTCTCTGCGGGCGACTCATTTGGCATACTGGACAACACCATGAAACGATTTGCGATATGTTGGTTTGTCGCGCTGACGGCATTCGCAGCGGATGATCAGCGCACGGTCGTCCGGCCCACCGATACCGGCGAGGCGCTGGTGAACCCCGGCAGGGGTTGGACGATGCACTTCTACTCGAATCTCATCGAGAACTACGGCTCGAAACTTCCCGCCTCCGACACACTCGATGATTGGCCGGGTCTCTCGACGATCTACCTGCGCGTGCCGTGGTCGTTCCTGGAGCCGCGCGAGGGTGATTTTAACTGGTCGTTGTTCGACACGCCCGCGCAACGCTGGATCGCGAAGGGCAAGCGCATCGCCATCCGTGTGAGCTGCTCGGAGAGTTGGTTGCGTTGGGCCACGCCGAAATGGGTCGCCGACGCGGGCGCGAAGGGCGTCGAGTTTGAGTTTGGCAAAGGCCCCAAGGAAGGCGGGGCGCTTTGGGAACCGGACTACCTCAACCCCGTGTTCCTGAAGAAGCTCGACCGGTTCCTCGCCGCGATGGCGCGTCGCTACGACGGCAACCCGAACGTCGAGTTCATTGACATCGGCTCGTTCGGCATGTGGGGCGAGGGCCACACCGGTTTCAGCAGCCGGCTGAATGAGGAGCAGACGCTCGCCGTCGCGAAGCGGCACATGGACCTGCACTTGAAACATTTCAGGCGCACCCGGCTCTGCATCAGCGACGACGTGGCAGGCTCCGGCAAACCAGGCCGGCATTTCCCGGCAATGGACTACGCCCTCTCGCTCGGCATCACAATGCGTGACGACAGCATCCTCGTGCAGCCGCCGCCGCATTCGTGGTATCACGCCGAGATGGCGCAGGAATTCTGGCCGCGGTTGCCGGTAATCCTGGAGCACGAGCACTACGGGTCGTCGAAGAAACGCAACGCATGGAGCGGCGACCTGCTGCTGAAGTCCGTGGAGGACTACCATGCCAGTTTCATGTCCATCCATTGGTGGCCACGCGAGCTGCTGGCCGATAACCTTGAGACCATCGCCCAGATCAACCGCCGGCTCGGCTATCGGATCCAGTTGCGTGAGATCAACTGGCCCGCCGAGTCGCCGCTGGGCGCGCCGTTCACCGTGGAGACGAAGTGGGCCAACGCCGGCGTTGCACCGTGCTACGGTGGCGGCTTCTGGGCGCTGACGCTCAAGGACGACAAAGGCGGCATTGTGTCGGTCAACGTGGACGAGAGCTTCGACATGCGCGATCTGCCGGTCGGGCCGCCGGAGCAGGCGCTCGCGAAAACACTGCGGGCCTACTTCACTGTTGCGCGGCGTCTGGAAGACACGCGCGGCGTGCACGCGCCACCCACCGCGCCGGGCAGCTATAACGTCTTCGTCTCCGTCGGCCGCCGGGATGGCACGCCGGTGATTGCCCTGCCATTGCCTGATGATGACGGCCAGCGGCGTTATTGCGTCGGCAAGATTCGTCTGGGCGGGCGGGCGCCGAAGCAGCCGTAGCGGCCGACATCTGCCGGCTTGCCACGCACGAACGCGGGTTGCTAGGGTCTGCGCAACGCAACGATTCCGAAAGGATCACTCATGCAACCGCCACCGCTTCCGCCCGTCGCCGGTCCCGCCCCGCAACGCAAGACCGCCGGCATTGCCATCGCCAGTCTCGTGCTCGGCATCCTCAGCCTGTTCTGCGGAATGTGCATCACCGGCATCCCCGCGATCATCCTCGGCATCATCGCACTCGTCCGCCTCAACAAAACGCCCGGCCTCGGCGGCCAGGGTCTCGCCATTACCGGTCTGGTCACCGGCGGAGTCGGAACCGTGTTGATAACGCCCATTCTCCTCGCGATCATGATACCCGCCTTCTTTGCCGGCCGGGACAATGCGATGGAGGTTGCCTGTCGCCAGAAGGTGAAGACGCTGTGCATTGCGTCCATCGCCTTCGCACAGGATCACAACGACACATTGCCGAAGACGTACGACGATTTGAAACCGTTTCTGGGCGGCAACGCGATGACGGCCGAACTCTTCACTCGTTGTCCCTCCGCAGCGAACGCGCCAGAACCAAGTTACCGCATCGAACATGCAGGCGAGAAAACCACCGACCTGCCCGCGATGAAGACACCTATCATCGTGGAGACGGAATGCCGCCATCTTGGCAAACGCGCCGTTGGCTACCTTGACGGCCACGTCGAAATGAGCGCCGGCCCGTAGAGCAATCGCAGTCCGTCACTTCATGATGGAAACAAAAGAGAGAAGAAAATGAATCAGGAAACCAAGTCGTTTGTCTTCATCGCAGCCTGTTGTGCGTTCGCCGCCAGCGCTGGTGCCGCAACATCACCCAAAGACTATCCCATCCAGCCCGTGCCATTCACCGCTGTGCACGTGCAGGACTCATTCTGGTCGCCGCGCATGGAAACCAATCGTGCCGTCACGATCTGGTATGACTTCCAGCGGTGCGAAGAGACCGGGCGTATTGATAATTTCGCCAAGGCCGGCGGCCTGATGAAAGGCGAGTTCAAGGGCATCCCGTTCGACGACTCCGATGTCTACAAGGTCATCGAGGGCGCAGCCTATTCGCTCGCGCTCGCGCCCGACCCGAAGCTCGACAAGTATCTCGACGACCTGATCGCGAAGATTGCCGCCGCGCAGGAGCCGGACGGTTATCTCTACACGGCGCGGCGGTTGTTCCCGCCGGAGAAGATGCCCCGCATGTCCGGCAAAACGCGATGGTCCAGTCTCGCCGGCAGCCATGAACTCTACAACGTCGGTCATCTCTACGAAGCCGCCGCCGCGCACTTCCAAGCCACCGGCAAACGCTCGCTGCTCGATGTCGCCACCAAAAATGCCGACATGCTCTGCAAGACCTTCGGCCCCGGCCCCGACCAGCTCAAGGAACCACCCGGCCACCAGGAGATCGAGATCGGCCTCTGCAAGCTCTACCGCGTCACCGGCCAGCAGCGTTACCTCAACCTTGCGAAATTCTACGTAGAGCTGCGCGGCCGCGAGGGCACCCATAAGCTGCGCGGTCCCAACCAGCAGGACCACAAGCCCATTTACAAGCAGGACGAGGCTGTCGGCCACGCCGTGCGCGCGGCTTACTACTATGCCGGCGTTGCCGACGTCGCCGCGTTGACCGGCGACAAGAAACTCATCGCCGCGATTGACCGGCTTTGGGAAAACGTCGTCTCCAAGAAGCTCTACCTCACCGGCGGCATCGGCTCAACGCGCCACGGCGAGGCGTTCGGCGCGAACTACGAGCTGCCGAACAAGACCGCCTACAACGAGACCTGCGCCGCGATCGCCAACGCGCTCTGGAACGAGCGCATGTTCCTGCTCCACGGCGACGCCAAGTATCTCGATGTGCTCGAGCGCATTATTTATAATGGCTTTTTGTCCGGCGTCGCGCTCACCGGCCGCGAATTCTTCTACCCAAACCCGCTCGCCAGCGATGCGCGCTACAAGCGCAGCCCGTGGTTCGGCTGCGCCTGCTGCCCTGTCAACGTGGCGCGCTTCCTGCCGGAGCTGCCCGGTTTCATCTACGCCACGCGCGGCGGCGAGGTATTCGTGAACCTCTTTGCCGGCGGCACCGCGAAGCTGAAACCCGGCAAGACCGCCGTCGAGTTGCGCCAGCAGACACGCTACCCGTGGGATGGCAAGGTCACGCTCACCGTCACGCCGGAGAAGAAGGCCGCGTTCACGCTCAACATCCGCATTCCCGGCTGGGCGCGCAACGCGCCGGTGCCCAGCGACCTCTACAGCTATACCCCTGTAGGCGCGGTCTCTGATCGCGATCTCACTCCAACCCTCAAGCTCAACGGCCAGCCCATCGCGTTCAAATTGAAGAAGGGTTTCGCGCAGATCAACCGCACGTGGCAGACCGGCGACACGGTCGAGTTGGAACTGCCGATGCCCGTGCGTCGCGTC
>Ga0265297_10004433_pt1 | contig 23019 bp, 31 predicted proteins | sample Munlanlwell13791_FD_192502 | JGI IMG/M metagenome (GOLD analysis project Ga0265297, IMG submission 192502) | Leachate microbial communities from a municipal landfill in Southern Ontario, Canada - Leachate well 137-91 | ecosystem: Engineered > Solid waste > Landfill > Unclassified | place... | reverse complement strand
TCCACAATTGAGCCGTAAGGCTGCCCGATAATATCCGAAGAAACCAGAGGCTCTTCGCTTACCTTAAGAACTTCCTTCCATTTCTCTGAAGAAGCAGCCTTTTTTAATATTCCGTTTATTTCCTCCAAGCTGGTCTTTTTCTTTGAGAGAAAAGTAAAATCAATAATGGAGCCGGAGGGCACGGGAACCCTTATGGCGATTCCGTCAAAAATCCCTTCGTATCCGGGCAAAGACTTGGCAGTGGCCTTGGCTGCTCCCGTGCTGGCGGGAACTATATTTTGAGCCGCTGCCCTGCCCCTCCTGAAATCTTTTTTATCCGGAGCATCAACCAAAGCCTGGCTGGAAGTGTAGCCGTGGATAGTGTTTAAAATCGCCTTGGCTACGCCCGGGTTTTCCATTAGTACTGCAGCCACCGGCACAACGGCATTAGTGGTGCAGGAAGCGTTGGAAGTTATTTCCCCCAAGGAAGGTGATGATAATCTGTCGTCGTTAGCCGCGCAAACGGCCTGCTCTACATCCCCTTTAGCGGGAGCGGAAATAACTACTCTTTTGGCTCCTGCCTCCAAATGGGCTCTGGATCCTTCGTCGGAAGCAAAAAATCCCGTGGATTCTATTACCACGTCCACCTTTAAATCTTTCCAGGGCAGATTGCCGGGATCTTTTTCCGTCAGGCTTAATACCTTCTTGCCATCGACAACTAAATAGCTTTTATCTTTATCTCTGGCTACTTCAACGTCCTTGCCGTACCTGCCGTAAACAGTGTCGTATTTTAGAAGGTAAGCCAAATTCTCTTCGTCGGTAAGATCGTTAATGGCGACTATCTCTACGTCTTTGCGACCGAAAGCCTGCCTGAAAAAAGTCCTTCCAATCCTGCCGAATCCGTTTATTGCAATTCTTACCATGTTATTTTATTCCCAATAAACTGGATATTTTCCCCTTGTCGAACCCGATTACGATTTCCCCGTCTATATCAACAACAGGAACTCCCATTTGATTGGTCTTGTTTATCATCTCCTCCCGAGCTTTTGCATCCTCCGCTACGTTGATATCCTCGAATTCAATATTATTTTCCTTTAAGAATTCTTTGAGGGTTACGCAGTAAGGACAAGCCGGCGTGGAAAATACTCTGACTTTTGGCATATTGTAAGATTATTTAATTATTAATCGACTAGAAGAGCGGCGCCCACGGCTCCACTCCAAGCTCCGAATTGAGCTTCTTTTATCTTAACATATTTCCTTGCTGAGGGCGAAATAACCCTCAAAGCCACTTCGGCTTGGACGGATTTTATAAAAAACTTATAACCGCTGGATATGCCTCCGCCGATTACGACCACGTCCGGATCAATAAGGTTTATGGCCGAACTTATTCCGGCCCCTAAATACCGGCCGTATTCCTGATAAACATTTAAAGCCCTCTTGTCTCCCTTTTGGGCTTTTTCCTGAAAGGCCTGGGGATAGGCGCCCTTTCTCAAAAAGAATTTTTCCGAAGCATACTGCTCTAAACACCCCTGGCCTCCGCAGCTGCACTTCAAGCCGTTATAGTTAATGGTCATATGCCCTATCTCCCCGGCTGCTCCGAAGGCTCCCTTGTGCAGCTCTCCGTTGATTACCAATCCTCCGCCGACGCCCGAACCCAAGGTTATCCCCAAAACCACCTTGGACTTTTTACCCCCGCCCAAACGGGCCTCGGCCAAAGCAAAACAATTGGCGTCGTTTTCCATTTTGGTTTTTAAACGCAAATGCCCCTGGACTATTTTAGCCAGAGGCTGGTTGCTGAGAGAAGTCAGATTGGGAGGATTTAATATTTCAGTTCTTTCTTTATTTATAGGACCGGGCACTCCCAATCCTATGCCTTTTACCTCGGACCTGGAAATTCCCGAAAGAAGGTCTTCAGAGACAGCTTCAATGGCCTCCAGAAGGCCTTTCTGGTTTTTGGCGGTCAGCACCCCCTCCCTTTTGAGGATCTTTCCTCTTTGGACCAAGACGAAGTTCGTCTTGGTCGCTCCGATGTCGACGCCAACGCTGTACATAAAATTGTTTGACTGATTATTCCATGGGACACCCCGACAGCTCAGACAGCCGGCTGAAGCTTTGGGATCCGACTACTCTCTGGTCGTCGGCGTAAATCCAGGTTGGAACGGATTCAATTCCGTTATTCTGGCACTGTTCGCTCCACTGATCGTTTTCATCAACGCATTCAACGTAATCGATATATTCCAGAGCTTCTCCGAAAATATCTTTCTGGTTCTGGCAGTGAGGGCAGTATTTAGAACCGTAAAGGGTAAACCCGCTGCTTGTCAGGCACTGAGCAAAAGAAGTCAAATCTCCCTCAAAAACCTCTTCTTCAATACCGGAAGATTCTTCTTGAGTGCCCTCCTCCCCGTCCTTCAGATTAAATCCGCTGGGGAATAAAAAGTTGCCGTTTTTGGTAAGATAAGAGTGGTATTCTCTCCCGCTTATATCCATAAGGATGCCGTAAACCGGGCCCTCGTCCACTACTTTTACAAGCGAAGCGGTGACTCCTTCGTCCTCTATGCTTTTATTCACGAAATCTATGGTGATTTCACCGGCTTTTTCGGCAGAAATACTCTGGTAGTAATTAAAGTAATAAAAGGTGCCAACCGCCAAAAGAACGGCTACGACAGCGATTATTGAGCATGGGTTTTTTAGTTTTGTCATATACTTAATATTAATAAGAATTGGTTTTTTTGTAAACTCCCTCCCGGTACTCGTATTCAATGATTCCCGCGTAAGGAACTTCAACGTTAACAATATCCTCGTCTGATATTTTTTCTATCTCCTTTATCAAGGCCCTCAAGCTATTATGGCTGGCCACCACCAAAACATCCTTTCCCTCCTTCAGGTCCTTCTCGATGAACTTTTTTTGAAACGGTCCAACTCTTTTTATCACATCTTTGAGACTTTCCCCTCCAGGAGGATTATTTTCATATCCCCTGCGCCAAAGATGAACCTGCTCGTCTCCGTATTTCTCCATGGTTTCTTTTTTATTCAATCCCTGAAGGTCTCCGTAATACCTCTCATTAAGAGCCTCTGAAACAAAAACCGGGATATAGTTTTTTTCCAACTCGCTGAACTCTCCCCACTTTTTCATCTTGCCGCTAAAATGCCTGAATATGGGATATCTTTCCCTTTTGCCCATAACCAGCAGACAACTTTCCATATTCCTTATTAAGGGAGAAGTGTAAGCGACGTCTATTTTCATATCGGCCAGCTTCTCTGCCACCTCCGGAACTTTTTCCCTGCCCTCCTGGCAAATGGGCACGTCCGTCCATCCTGTAAACCTGTTTTCCAGGTTCCATTGAGATTTGAAATGCCTGAGTAGGATTAATTTTGGCATATTACATTTCTTCGGTGATTTTTAATAATCTTTTATATTTGGCCATTCTGAATTCAGTGGCCGGGGCTCCGGATTTTAAATAATTAGCTCCGAGGCCGACAGCCAGGTCGGCTATGAAATCGTCCTCTGTTTCTCCCGATCTGTGGGAAACTATGACTTTCCAGCCGAAAGATTTTGCCAACTTTCCCGCTTCAATGCCTTCGCTTAACGTTCCCACCTGATTAACCTTTAGAATCAGCCCGTTGCAAGCTTTTTTCTCTTCGGCCTCTTTAATCCTTTCCGAATTGCTTACCAAAAGATCGTCGCCGACAATAATCACCTTGTCCCCTATTTCTTTTTGAATATCGATAAATCCCTGCCAGTCTTCTTCTTGAAACGGATCTTCCAGGGAAACTATCGGATATTTGTCGGCAAGCTCCATGTAGTAACGAAGCAATTCTCCTCTATCTAAAAAGTCGAAGCCTACCTGATATTTTCCATTTTTATAGAATTGGGATGCGGCTGCATCTACGGCTATCTTGGTTATTTTCTCGCATCCGGCTTTCCTCGCAGCTTTCAATATAAGTTCTATCGCTTCCTCGGCTCCTGACAATGGCGGAGCAAACCCGCCTTCGTCCCCCAAAACAAGCGCTTCCCTTCCGTATTCTTCTTCAATCAGTTTTTCAAGCTCCCTGTAAACCGCCGAACCGGATTCCAGATTTTTTTCCGGAGACCCTCCTTCTATTACCGCCATGAATTCCTGAAGGGAAAGATTGTTTTTGGCGTGAGCCCCTCCGTTAATGATATTAAAGGTGGGCACCGATAAAAACGGCTTCTGCCCGGATATAGAGGAAATATACCGCCAAAGAGGAACGTTCAATCCCGCCGCTCCCGCTCTGGCTGCAGCCAATGAAACCCCTAATATGGCGTTGGCTCCGAGCTTGGACTTATCTTTGGTCCCGTCCATTTCAATCATCAGCCGGTCCAGGCCTTCCTGGTCGGCGACATCATTGCCTTTCAGCTCCGGAGCTATTATCTTATTAACGTTCTCAACGGCCTTATCGGCGTTTAGGGCAACAGCCTCCCCTTCCCCCGTGGAAGCGCCGGAAGGAACTCCGGCAGAAAACTTTCCATCGGCAGTTTCCACCTCGACTCTTAAGGTCGGATTCCCCCTGGAATCCGACATCTTTTCAGCCAGAATTGCTTTTATTTCACTGGACATCGGAATTTATTTTGTCTAGATAGTCGGCTGCCGAAAGAAGGGCCGTGGTCCCCTGGCCGCAGGCTATTATTATCTGCTTATACTTTACGTCAGTCGCGTCTCCGGCCGCGAAAATCCCGGGAGTGCGCGTTTGGCAGGTTCTGTGGTCTATTTTTATCTCGTCCCTTTCGTTAAAATCAACCAAGTCTTTGATAAATCCCGTAGCGGGAACATTGCCTATTTCTACAAATATCCCCTGCAAGCGAAGGGTTTTCTCTTCTCCAGTTTTTTTATCTTCATAAATCAGCGACTCGACAAATTGGGCGCCCTCTATTTTTTTAACGGCTGCGGAAGTAATCACTTCTATCTTCGGGTTTTCCTCGACTTTCTTTCGGTTGGCCTCATCGGCTTTTACTTCTCCCGAAGCTTCCAGTATGTATACTTTGTTCGCGTATTTGCGCATAGAAAGGGCGGATTCAAAACCGGAATTGCCCCCGCCGATGACAGCCACGTCTTTGTCGGCGAACAAGGGAGCGTCGCAGGTAGTGCAGTAAGAAACTCCTTTTCCTATAAACTCCTTCTCTCCCTCAACCTCAAGCGGCCTGGGATCGGCTCCGGTAGCCACGATAACGGCTGAAGCGGAAAGCTCGCCGCTGTTTTCGGTTTTAACCAAAAAGCCGCTGCCTTCTTTTTTAACCCTTCCCGCTTTGTCGTTAATAATTTCCATGCCGTTTTCCTTCAGCTGCTCCACCATGCTCTGTACTAAATCGGCTCCGGATATTGATTTAAATCCCGGATAGTTTTCAATGGCAACCGATTTTCTGACCATTTGTCCGCCGAAAGACTTGGTAACCAAAACGGTCTTTATCTTTCTTCTGGCGGCATATATTCCCGCGGCAATCCCGGCTGGCCCGCCTCCGATGATAATTAACTCGTAATTCCTGTCCATAAATTATTTTCCGATTTCTTTAAGATATTTTTTTAAATCCTCTCCGTAACTGGGATGTTTAAGGGCAAAATACATAGTTGACTGCAGCCACCTGTAAATGTCGCCGCACTCCATCCACTGCCCCTCTATTTCGTGCCCGTAAACCATTTTTCCGTCCTTTATCATCGATTCAAAAGCTTCAGCTAAAATAATCTCTCCCTTTTTATTGGGCGTCTGTTTTTTAAGATAATCGAAAACGTCGGGAGTGATTATATACCTCCCCAAAACAGCCAAATCAGAGGGAGCCTCTTGGGGAGATGGCTTTTCAATCACTCCTTTGATTTTGTAAACCCGGGAAGCGATTTTTTCCACGTCAGCGACTCCGTAATGGGAAATCTTTTCCTTGGGCAGCTTCTTTAGGGCCATCATCGGCCTTTTGCTTGTCTTGAAAATCTGAATCAACTGGGAAAGGCAGGGAGCTTTTGAATCGACGATGTCGTCTGTAAAAAATATTCCGCAAGGATCCTGGATAAGCTTTCTGGCCTGTAAGATGGCGTGCCCGTCTCCAAGGGGCTCTTTTTGCACCACGAAAGAAAAAGAAATGTTTTTTGATATCTCTTCCAGGTGCTGGACTCTTTCCAAAAGGCTGTCTTTCTTCCTTTCCTTGAGGAGTTTCTCCAGCTTGGGGGACTTCTTGAAATAATCGACTACCTCTTTTTTCTTGCCCGGAGAAATAACGAAAACCACCTCCTTAACGCCGGAATGCATGGCTTCTTCCAACAGATACTGAACCATGGGCTTGTCCACTAAAGGCAAAAGCTCCTTGGGAACGGCCTTGGATATGGGCAGGAATCTGGTTCCCGCTCCGGCGATTAGAATAATAGCTTTGTTTATCATCTTCTTTATTTTATCAAAGTCGGAGGAAAATAAAAGCCCCGCGGTAAGCGGGGCAACAAAAAAATCTATTCGTTTTCCCTTCTCCTCAGGAAAGCGGGGATATCCCATCGCTTTTCCTGGTCGATTATTTCCTCTTCCGTCTTTTCAGCTTCCTTCTTTAAATCAAGGGCGTTTTTTCTGGTTAAAATCTTGTTTTCTTCTTTTTGAACTTTCTCTTCCTTTTTTATTTCTTTGGGTTCCGGCTTATTTTCCGGTTTGGGGGCGGGGCCGGGTTTCTTCTTGGGCTTGGATTTCTTCTTGGGCTTTTTCGGGGCCGCTTTCTTTTCCGGCTTCTTTTTCAGCTTCTTTTTGGGAGCTACTTTCTTTACCGGCTTCTTTTTCAATTCGGGCTCTGGTTCTGGAACAGGCGCCGGCTCGGGTTCGGGCTGAATCTTCTTTGCGGCTTTTTTCCTGGCAGGCTCTTTGCCGACTCCAACGGCCAATAAAGTCACCCTTAGCTTGTTTTTGTAGGAATTGTCCTGGGAAACTCCGAATATTATCTTGGCTCTCTTGTTGTAGTCGGAAATCGTCTTGCTGATATGCTCCACCTCCCGCATTTCCAAAGCCTGGGGGGCTGTAATATTAAAAACTATTTTCTCCGCTCCCTGGATATTATATTCGTTTAAGGGGCTTTTTAGCAGCTCCTTGACTGCCTCCTCGGCCCGGCTTGGGCCGTCGGCAACAGCGGTATTCAAATAGGCCAGCTTTCCCTTGCCCTCTAAAATAGTTTTTAAGTCGGCAAAATCAATATTTATCAGCCCGGGAACGTAAATCATTTCAATCAAGCCCCGGAGATTTTCCGACAGCCTTCCGTTAATTGAAGAAAAAGCTGCCTTTAACGGAGTATTTTTATCTATTATTTTGAAAATATTCTCATTGGGTATTATGGAAACGACGTTAAGGTTCGGGGTAATCCTTTCCAGGGCCGACTTGGCTATTTGAGCTCTCTTTCCTCCCTCGAACTTAAAGGGCATGGTAAAAATCCCTATTGTCATCACGCCCAGCTCTCTGGCAATTTTGGCAAACTCGGGAGCCGCCCCCGATCCTGTTCCCCCTCCCAGGGAAGAAACAATAACGGCCAGGTCTATTCCCTGAAAAAGTTTGGCGACTTTATCGCTCTCTTCTTTGGCAGCCTTTTGCCCAAGCCTGGGATCCATTCCGCAGCCGAGTCCTCCGGTAACGCTGTTGCCGAAGGAAAACTTTCTCGCCTGCCTTGCAGCTTCCCTCAAAGCTTGAGTATCGGTATTAGCCACCACGAAATCAATCCTGCTTATCTGGGGAGCGATTTCGGAAACTATAGAGCTGCCTCCCCCGCCGATTCCTATAATCCGCATTCTGGTCTTGTGGACTTGGTCTTGGGAGGAAAAAGCCGGCTTTTTCTTAATCTTAAGGGAGGGCTTTTTCTTTTTATGAGTACCGCTCTTTTTAGATTTTTTGGAAGATGATTTCTTTTTGGGCTTAACGGCTTTCTTCGGCTTTCTTTTCAAAGCCGGTTTCTTTTTGGAGAATTTTCTTGAGGGCCTTTTTGTTTTTGCTTTTTTAGCTTTCTTTTTGGCCATAATTTCAGTCTTCTTTGATTATATTAACAGGAGGAGCTAAAAGTCAACAGCGAGGAAATAAAAACTGGGTCTTTTAAAAGACCCAGTTATTCTTAAAATCAGACGGGCGATACGTTGAAGCTCAAGCAGCGCGGGCAGCGCGGCGGAAGACCCCACCTGAAATTGTCCTCGCCGGCCTGGTGCTGGCAGTTGAAGCATTTCATTTGCGCCTGCACTTTTAATTTTTTCTGGACGGATGTTTTTCTTTTAACCAAGAAAGGCCGCATAAATTCCCCCTTACTTGTTATTCTTCGCCTTTAGGCAGTTTCCAATTTTTCTCTCTCATTACTTCAAGCACTTGTTCCCTGAAGGGACAAGCCAGGCATATTTTTGCGGGAACCCTTATGTTCTTGCAGCATATCCTTCTGACATGGTCAACGAATTTTTCCCTATCGATCTTCATTGCAATAGTGCTCAATGATTCACCTCCCATATAATGCGGCGCTGTCTTTCCTTAAAAATACCCTGCTGATACCGGCTTTGATTATCTCGTCCCAGCAATCCCGGCAGACCCACCAATGGCCTTCAAGATACAAGGAGGCGCCCCTAATGTCGCTTCCTTTTTCCCTGGCATCAAGAATGGCCGACACTTCAGCGTGGCCTTTTTGCCGGCAAACCGCCTTGCAAAGCCAGTAGCCTTCGCCGGTTCGGCAGACCCGCTCCTCTCTCGGACAGACGCTGACCTTCTTTCCGGCATTGGTTCCTCTTCCCAGGATGACGCCGTTCTTGACTATCACGGCCGCCGTCGGCTGCTTTACGCAGCCTGACTGAACCAGCATTTTTCCGGCTTCTTTAAGGAAACGATTATCGGAATTGATGTAAATTATTCTCCTGCCGGCCGGCAAATACGGCAAAACTCCAGATAAATTATTGGAATCCATATTTTATTCCCCCTTTTAAAAGTTCTAACTACACGCTAGCTTTTAATTTAAAAAAGTCAAGCAAACAAAAACTGCCGGATAATCCGGCAGTCCGATTACTTGCTTTTCTTTTCAAACAAGCGCTTAAAAATACTGGCAAAATCTATCCTGTCGAAAAATACTTCGCCGAGAAAAGCAAATGGTATAGCTATGCCTACGACTATGCCTATTACCTTCAGGTTAATTGGCTGGTCGGTGGCCAGCTTAATAGCCAAAAGGTCCTCGGCTATGCCGATAACTATACCGAAGATCAACAGTTCAAATATGACCTCCGCCTTTTCCCATTTGTTGTTGTGGCTCATTATTCCGTGGTTTTTCCGTCAAAGTGGTCGCCTTCATCGGCTTCCGCTTCCTGCTTGGTCGCGTGGACGACTCCGTCTTTGTGTTCTGGCGGAGAATATATGGTATAAATTTTCATCTCTTCCTCCGAACCGTTGATGATATTATGCCTGCAACCGGCGGGAATAACCACCGCCGAACCGTCTTCTATATCGTGCTCTGCTCCGTCCAGAACGGCCTTCCCCCTGCCTTCTTCAATCCTTATAAACTGGTCAAGTTCGTGTACCTCTTCGCCTATTTCCTCTTCGGGTTTGAGGTTCATTAAAACCAGCTGGCTGTTTTTCCCGGTATAAAGCACTTTTCGGAAATTGTTATTCTCCTCCGTCGCTTTTTCTATGTTAGTTACGTATCCTTGCATATTCTTTTTGAAATTAATGTTATTTCTTTCCCCAGGCCAGCACTCCAAGCATCACAAGGAAAGCCAGGAAAATTACTCCGGGGCATCCGAATCCGCCTATCATTCCCGCTATAAGTATTAGCGCCCACCTGCCGTCGTAATCAGATTTATCCAGCAAGTCCCAAAGGCAGATGGCCATTAAAATGACGCTGACTACGGGAACGAAAAACAGGAATCCCCACCACCATTTACGGCCGGTCATCATCGGAAACAGGAACAGATTAGCTATTGGAATCCAGGAAAGCCAGTGTCTCTTCTGGCCCCTCTTTTTAGCTATCTTTCCCAAAGCCAGAGCAAAATACACATAAAGGGCCAAGGAAACCAGCAAAGCTAAAATAACTCCCAGCAGGCCTAACACGACGAGAACTGCAAGAACCACCGGCTCAACTGCGTTCTCTGCGACAGCAGCTGTTAAAAATGCGGTATAATCCATAATTGTTTGAATTAAAATTTGGTATCCGACCTTTATTGTATTTTAGCAAAAAATAAGAGCGAGGTCATTGAAAAGAAATCATGGCCGTTCTGCCTTCCGTAATGTTCCCGTCAACTAAATCATGGATTGCCTCTTCCATAATTTTATAAGAGTAAAGAACGTCCTCTCCGTGGGCCGTACCGGGATCGTGGCTGATGAATCCTTCCCGGTTATAGCCCTTGATAAGAATTACATGGTAAACCGGTCCGGGAGGCTTGAAATGAGGATTTTCCAAAAGCCGTCCGGCCGTGGGGACTATGACCGGATTGCCTTTGAAAAGCTCTCTTTTAATATCATCGTGGAAAATATCATAGGTAACTTTAAGATTGTAACCGAAATAATCCTCAATGAATTTGGCGGTCTGGGATATTGAAGTGTCTTCGTGGTATCCGTAATTTTCATCCTCAAAAGCCACTATGTCCCTGAGTTCGGCTTTAACTGTATCATCTGATATAGGGCGCCTTTCCTCAAAAAAATAATAAACCATTAACCCGGCAGCTTCTTCGCAAGTATGGGGAAAAGGATAACTCCAGTCTCCGCCGGGAGCTTGGGCTATGAAAGGAACTTCCAGATCAACGCTGTCGGGTAAAACGATTTCTTCAACCTCTTCTTCCTCGTTTATCGGCTCTTCGCTTTCATTGTTTTCCTCTTCAACGGTTTCTGGGGAATATAAAAAAACGTGCCTGTAAATAAAAGAACCCTCGAAATAAAGGGCGGCCAGTCCCAGAATCATGACAAAGGCTATTAATACGTACCTCATTTTTTTGATTATATCTTAAAATACGAGAACGGTACAACATAAAAAGCCCCTCGGTTTAATCGCCGGGGGGCTTTCCTTTTTCCAGTTCTTCAACTGCCGCTTCAAGCTCGTGAATGAGTATGATATGCTTTGCCGCGTACCTCAGATAGAACTGCCTCGTTTCCCTGATTTTCTTTGCTCTCCTCTTGGGATTGAAATCCCAGAGCGTCAGCAGGTTATGGAGATTGTCGCAAAGCTTGATCAGGAACACCTCCCTGGGAGCGTTTCTCAGCCGGCTAAAATAAATGTTCAGCCTTTCTTTATCTTCGTATTCTCCCTTCGGGGGCTTTGTAAGATAATCCACCAGCTTGGCGACTTCGTCTCCGAATTCCGCTTTTACCCTCTCAACCGTCCAGGAAGGTATGTCTTCCACGATATCGTGGAGCAGGGCGGCTATGATGAGAACGTAGTCTCTTACCCTCAGGCAGTCGATAAGAATGATTGCTACCGCCCTGAGGTGTTCAAAATACCTCTCGCCGCCGGCCCTCTTTTCCTGCCTGAATTCGCCCTTTGCAACGTCGTAGGCTTTCTGGATGGCAATGTACCTGGGATCCGTCGGAACGAGAAACGAGCCTATCCGCTTGAAAAAAGTCTTCCTGTTTTCAGCCTGCTTCAATAAAAGCTTAACCTTCTTTAACACTTGAAACCTCCTTTTAAAAGTTCAATAGAAAACTATACTTCTTTTTTAGTTAAAAGTCAACCAAACAAAAAACGCCCCGATCAAGGGCGCCCCTTAAGGCTATTTTACGGGCTTGTTTTCCTTATCAACAATAACTTTTTTTACATCCGGCGGTTCAGCTGCCAGCTCAAATCCCATAATAATAATTTCGTCTTCCTTTTTTATAAGATGCCCGGCGGCTCCATATATAACCACCCTCCCGGAATTTTCTTCTTCTTCAATAACGTAAGTTTCCAGCCTGGCCCCGTTGGTATTGTCTACCACTAAAACTTTTTCTCCGGGCATTAATCCCGCTCTCTGCGACAGGGCCTTGTCTATGCCGATGCTCCCCTCGTAATCTATATCCACCTCGGTCACCCTGGCTTTATGTATTTTAGACCTTAGAAACGATCTCATTAATGAATATTACCAAAAAATCCGGCTATTTTCCAGCAAGCTGTCCGCAAGCTCCCTTAACCTCCCTGCCGAAACGGTGCCTTATTGTAACAGCCACTCCCTTCTTTTCTAAAATATCTTTAAATTTATTCATTCTGACAGAAGAGGAAGGCTTAAGGTTTTCGACAGGATTATAGGAAATCAGGTTCACGAGATACAAAGGCTTTTTTATTATCCCGGCCAGCTCTACGGCTTGCGCGTCAGAATCGTTTAATCCGTCTATCATTAAGTATTCGAACATCACCCGACGGTTGGTTTTTTTAATGTAATCGTCAACCGCTGTCAGCACTTTTTCTATGGTGTACTGCTTGCCGGCGGGCATGAGCTTAATCCTTAATTCATCATTGGGAGCATGCAGAGAAACAGCTAAATTAACCTGGGGCTCGTCTTCAGCCAGTTTAGCGATTCCCTCGGGAATGCCGACTGTGGAAACGGATATTTTTCTGGATCCGATATTAAATCCCTCTTTGTCCTTGATAATCCTTATCGCTTCCAAAACCGCAGGATAGTTTAAAAAAGGCTCTCCCATGCCCATAAAGACAACATTACTCACCTTATCCCCGCTCTTTTTTAAAAGCCTGGCGAAAAACAGGACCTGGCTGATAATCTCTCCGGCCTTAAGGTTCCTTTTAAATCCCATTTTCCCGGTGGCGCAAAAAAGGCAGCCCAAAGGACATCCTATCTGGCAGGACACGCAAACCGTATTTCTTCCGTCTTTATGCCTCATTAAAACAGATTCCACTCTTGAGCCGTCTTCCAGGAAGATTAAGGCTTTAACCGTATTTCCGTCTTTGGAGACAACCGTCTCCCCGTTTATTCTAATCGGGCACTTCTCCTCCAGTTCGTTCCTCAACTCGGCGGGAAGAACCGTAACCTCCTGCCAGCTTTCCACTAAATCGGAAAACACGGCTTTTTTAGCCTGCTTCATCCGGTAACCGGGTTTATTAGCCAGCACTTCCTCAAGAAGAGATATATCCATATATATCAAGAATAGCTGAAAATATCGGTTAAGGGAACGCCCAGCTCGCGGGCTATCTTAAAAGCCAGCCCGAGGGAGGGATTGTACTTGCCCTGCTCAAGGAAGACGATCGTTTCCCGCCTCACCCCGACTCTTTCCGCCAGCTCTTCCTGGGTCAGGCTCTTCTTCAGCCTGAACTCCTTAAGCTTGGTTTTAATTGCGGCCTCTTTTGACATATATTCTGAATAAGATTGAGTAGGTAAGCATCAGGAATAAGACGGAGTACAAAAGCACGTTGCCGACCGCGAACATAACCGGATTGTCTCTCCCGGAAATGTAGACTATCAGCCCCGTAATGGTGGCGACTACTGTGTAAGAAGTCATAGCCAGATAAGAAGCTTGGCCGGCGATTTTGTAATCCCTCTCGTCGGCCACCACCCCCTTAACTTTGGTTTTGGTAAAATAAAGAAGGATAAAAGCTGCAATAATGGCCGACACCGGCAAATACCAATTGCCGTAATTCACTGATACTGCCACTATCGCGGCCAGGAAAGCAGTCGTTGCCATTCTTATGATAAAAAATGTTTTCTTGTTCATATTAATTTAAGTTAATTATTTCTAACTAATTTAATGTTAGAAAAACATAACAAGTCTGTCAAGCCCGTTTGACAAAATTGCCGTTTGGAGAAAAACTAATATAGTATCTTTAAAATTCATTCGGAGGTGTAATATGCGAAGAATAAAGCTGTCTGAAAAGGATATCGAATTCGTTGTTGAAGCTGCCACTCCGGCCTCCCGCACCAGAACAGACCTCAAGAGATTGGTTTTGGAAGACGATTCTTTCAGAAAAAGCCTGACCGAAGACGAAAAGGTTTTCGACAGGCTGATGAACCAAAAAGGAATACTCAAAGAAATATCTCCCGCCTTGTTTTTCGAAGTGCTGCTGAGGCGGGCCTTCAAGGAAATGCAGAAAGCCACTTACACGCTGGAGAGAACCGCAGCTCAGAAAATACCTGTTTTCGACGCTCTCGACGCCATGGAGTTGATGAAAAACGAGGACTTTTTCTACTACCTTGTCGATCTACTGGATTCCTTTGTGGTGGAGGAAAGAAATACCCCCAAAGACAGCAATCTCGATAATCTCATCCGGCTGGGGGTGGATGCCGAAGACCCCAAGCGCTTCCTGATCCACAAGCGCATCGGAGACGCCTGCCTGCTTATCCTGGGAATATTTCCCGAATACCTCACCCAGGACTACTACTACCTCTTTTTTAATAAAAAGCCTCCGATTTTCGGCGAAGAAAGAAGAGGCGTGGCCGACTATGAATTCCTCGGCCAGGAATTCTACCATCTGGCCGCCAAAGAAAGCCGGGGAAGCTTCCTTCACTTAAAAGGAATTCTCCAACTGCTTTCGGAAAACTTCTATCTGGCCAAGAAGCCCCTGAATTTTATTTCAGAAAAATACCTGAAAATCGCCGCCTCCTAAACAAAAAGCTCCCCAATGGGGAGCTTTTCATATTAGCCTACGAATTAATTATTCTGATGGCACTGCCCTCAATAAGAGCTCGGCTGACTTTTTTATGAGCCGAAGATAAAATGCGCTGGAAAGTGCTCTGGGAAGTATTCATTAGTTTGGCGCACTCTATCTGGTCCAAGTCCCTGACATCCTTCAATCTCAAAGCCTCTGCCTCTTCGACAGTCAGCTCCTCTACAGCTAAACTCCTTAGGGGAATCCCCCGAGGCTTGAAATAGGTGGCAGAGGGCCTGAAGCCTATCCGCCGCCTGAGCCTTGGCCTAACCATGTTATTTTTGGTTCTTTAACTTGGCTAATTCTTCTTTCACTTCTTTCAGTTCGGCTTCGAGATTCTTGGCTTCTTCTTCCAGCATGGTCTTTTCCTCGGCCGGGTTGACTTTGCCGGGTTGGCCCCAGAATCTTCCAAACCAGCCTCGACCTCCTCCTCTGCTACAGCCCATTCCGGCTCCGCAGGGGCCTCTTCCCCGTCCGGCGCCGGGGCCGCCGCCCCACATTGGACCCTGTCCGTTAAAGTTAGGCATAACTTTGTTTTATCTTAATTATTATCTCTATTCTGATTATATACCCATAACTAATATCCGTCAAGGGAAAAATAAAAGAGCGCCGAAACCGGCGCCCGAAAATAACACACTTACTATACCTTTAGCGAATTTCCATGATTTCTACCTCGAATATCAATGTGGCGTTACCCGGTATGACTCCGGGATATCCCGTCTCCCCGTAGCCGAGTCCCGACCCTATAGTCAACCGCCTTTTCTCTCCTGCCTTCATTCCCAATAATCCGTATTCCCATCCGGCAATAACTCTCCCCTCCCCAAGAGTCAAAGAATAGGGGGAGCCGCCCAAACTGGAATCAAACTGAGTTCCGTCCTCAGCTAAAGTACCGACGTAATGGACTAAAACCGTATCGCCGACAGTAGCCCTATTCCCTTCTCCCTCCTCAAGCACTTCTATCTTTAACTCCCCTTTTTCGCAGTAGCCCCGGTAAAAGTCCCACTGCCAGCATTTGGAGCCGTCGTCAAAAACGCAGTAGCTTCTTATCCCGTCCTCAAACATAACCCCTTCGCTTGTCCCGCCCTGCTCTTCGCAGTAGACTGCGGCGGGATTGGCAATTTGAGTGTAGTTTTCGTCTGCCGGCTGCTCTTCAGCTTGGTAAAAGCCGAAATAATACACCAAACCGGCAGCAACTATTAAAAATATTATTAAAAGTTTTTTCATATTTTTATTTCAAATATTTTATTTCTTTCCCTGAATCCCCTTATCATCCTTATGTCCGACTCGGGGATTTGGAAGTAAGAAGACAGGACTTCCAGGATTTCCTTATTGGCCAGTCCTCTTTCGGGCTTGGCTTTAACCATCACCTCAAAGCTGTCTTCCGATTTTTTAACCACTCCCTGCTCCTTTGAGCAGGGAAAAGCCCTGACCTTAATCAGCATCTTCTTCCAGGTTTATCTCCTTTTTAATCTCTTCAAACTCGTTTTCAATATCCTTAAGCTTCTTTTTGCTGGCTTTAATCAGCAAAACCGCCTCTTTGACCTTCTTTAATCCCTCCTCAACGTCAATTTCCTCCTGGCCTTCGAACCACTCTGTTATTTTAGATAAGCTGACCAGGTCCTCTTTTAATGTCTTCGGCTTTTTTTCTTCTGCCATGTTATTTATCTGGATTAATTTTTTTAACTTCCGAATTAATTTTACCATCCGAAACCCGCAATTCAAAGTCGTCTCCGACTGAAACGTCTTTTGTTCTCCTTATCACCTTCCCTCTAACCGAGGCTATGGCATATCCCAGGCTGAGCTGCCTTTCAGGATTATTCAAGTCGACGGATTTTTCCGCATAAGAAATTTTCTGGGACAAGCTGGAAAGCATAAGCTTCATCCCGGAGACTATCCTGCCTAAAGAATCCTTCAGCTTTAAATCAATCCCCCTCAGGGCGTTCTTAAAATTCTGCAGGGAAACCATTAGCCTGTTTTCCATTTCCTTATACCCGTCGAAAATCTCCTGGTAAAATCCCAGTATGGCTCTTTCCTGCCTCTCCAAAAACAGCAGGGCTTCTTCCCAAGGCCTGTTCAGGATATTGGCAGCAGCGGTGGGCGTGGAAACGGAAGCGTCTGCGACAAAAGTAATCAGGGGCTCGTCCTGGTGGTGGCCCACGCCGGTTATTAAGGGCACCTTAAACGTTGCCGCCTCCCTGACCAGGGTTTCGTTGTTGAAAGCCATTAAAGACTCCAGCGATCCCCCGCCCCGAATAATTACCAAAACGTCTATGTCTTTTTTCTTGAAGGTTCTCAGTGCCCCCAGCAGGTCTTCAACTGCCTCCTGGCCCTCGACTCTGGAGTCTATCATCTGTATTTGAAAGCCGAACTTCCCAAGGTTGTTCAAAAAGTCCGCCAGAACCGCCCCGTGCTTTGAAGTAATAACCCCTATTTTTCTGCAGTATCTGGGAATCGGCCTTTTTCTTTCTTCGGCAAAAAGCCCTTCGGCAGCAAGCTTCTTTTTCAGTTCTTCGTACTGCTTCTTCAACTCCCCTTCTCCCGAAAGCTCGATTGTTTCAGCTATAAAGGAAAGCTTTCCCCTGGGAGCATAAACCTCGGGATATCCTTGGGCTATGATTTTCATCCCCGTTTCCATCCTTATTCCGAAAAGATTGTACTTTGACCTCCAAATTATGCAATCGAGCACCGCTCCGTTGCTTTCATCCTTAAGCGTAAAATACACGTGGCCGGAAGAAGCTACCTGCATTTGGGTAACCTCGCCCGTTATCTTGGCCTTTGACCTCTTCAGTCCGATATTTAAAAGCTCGATAAATTCCGATACTGAAAATATTTTTTTCTCTGGTATTTCCATAATCTTATCTTATCATTCTTTTGAAAATTCGCAGATGTCCCTGAAGTCGCAGAAAGAGCACTGCCAACCGGGCTTTGCTTTAAAGTCGCTGGTTTTTATGGTTTCTATGGTTTCCCTTATTTTCTCCTTGATCTTTTGCTTATCCGGCTCCGTTCCCAAAAAGGAAACCTTTTTGTTGTCGTCCAGATAATGGTAAACCAGCTCCTTGGGCTTAAGACTGAAAACATCCTCGGCTGCCATCTGGTAAATCAAAAGCTGCTCTTTATCCTCGGCCGCCACTTTTTCTTTGGCTTTGCCCGTTTTGTAGTCTATGAGGCTCACTCCTTCGGGGGATTCGTCAATGCGGTCTATTTTGCCCTTAACGGTATAGCCCGCCACCTTAAGGTTAAAAGGAACCTCCAGGGCCAAGTCATCTCCCACCCTCAGCACCTTGGGCGGATTCTTTTTATAGTCTTCGTAGAAGCTTTTTATTATCTTTTTCCCCAGCTTGTAGTATTCTTCCTTTTGCTTCTTGCTTTCGTACCAGTCGTCTATCCAGCTTTTCTCATAAAGCTCTGAAATCAGGTCGAAACCGGCTTTCTGGGAAGCCTCCCCGAATCCCAGAAGATCGGCCTGCTTTTTTGCTCCCGCCTGCCTTAAAAAGCCGCAAAGGGTGTTGTGCATGGTGGTTCCGAAAGAACGGGTCCCTCCTCCCCTTACCGGAACTTTTAAAATAAAGTTAAACTTGTACTGAAGAGGGCATTTTTCAAAAGCGGCAAGCTGGGAATACGAAAAGTGGTCGGGTATCTGCCACTTGTTTCCGGATTTTACGGTTAGCTTGGGCATCTTGGCTGTCAGCTCGTCGGCAGTTTTGGCCTGGCCGAGCCGGCCCCTATCTTCGTATCCCATTTCCGTTAAAAACCGGGACAGTTTTTTTCTTCTTGCCCCTCCGTAATCCTCGGCCGAGGTGAAATAAAGGCCGTCTTTGGCCCTGGTCATGGCTACATAGCAAATCCTTCTTTCTTCCTGCAAATGAACGTCCCCTTGGGGTTTGATGTCTTTAATGAGCTCGTCTGGAAGCTCTATGGATTCCCTTCTTTCTATTGTCGGAAATCTTTTATCAACCAAATTAACCAAGAAAACGTATTTAAACTCCAGCCCTTTTGCCCCGTGAATGGTCATAACCTTGATTACGTCCGGCCCCTGTTCGGGATCGATTGTTATTTTCCCCTCTTCCCCGGACTCCAGCTCAAGCTTCATTTCCTGCATAAAACTGGAAAGGCTGGGATCTGGTGCCGACTCCTCAAAGGCTTTGGCTTTTTTGTAGAACTGGTTGAGCAAATCAAGCTGCTCCTCGTCGTTCCTTTTAACCAAGTGCTTCAGGTATCCTGAATCCTCCAAGAACCCCACCATAATTTCCGTTGCCGGCCTGTGAGCGGCGTCGCTTCCGTATTTTTTAATCAGGCTCATTACAAAATCCATCTTCTCCCGTCCATTTTTGGAAACTCCCGGAATCAAGGCCATTTCTCCCGCTGCTTCAAAAAGCGACTTTGTTTTTCTGGAAGCGTACTGGCTGAGCTTCATTATATCTTCCGTGGGAATCTCTAAAAATGGCAGGCTGAAAACGCGGAACAAAGCCGTTGACTCGTGATAGTTGTCCAAAAGCTTGAAATACGAGATGACGTCTAAAACGGCGGGCTTTGCGTACAGCCCCCGGGAAGCCAAGAACTGGTAAGGCAGGCCGGCCTTTTCCAGAGCCCTGACAAAAGGGTTGGCAGCGTTGTTGGATCTGACGAGAATGGCAAAATCGCTCCATTGGGCTTCTTTGTCTTTCTTCTTCAGCTCCATTATCTTGCCTACGACCGAATTAACTTCTTCTTCCAAGCTCTTTTTATGAATATGCTCTATTTCCGCTTTGCCCTCCCTTGCCTGGGCGGTCAGTTTCTTTTGGATATTGTTTACGCACTCCAGCCGGTCGGGGTCGTTGGCTTTAATGAAATTATAGGAAAGGTCGAGGATATTCTGGCGGGAACGATAGTTTCTAATCAAAGATATTTCCTTGGCTTTAGGGAAGTCTTTTTTGAACTGGATAATATTGGAAAAAGACGCCCCCCTCCATCTGTAAATCGCCTGGTCGTCGTCGGCGCATACGGTCAGATTGTTTCTGGGAGAGGCTATCTGCTTTATCAGCTCGTACTGGGCCCAGTTAGTATCCTGGAATTCATCCACTAAAACGTATTTAAACTGTTTTCTGAATCTCTCCAGTATCTGCGGCCTTTTTTTGAATATTTCCAGGCAGTAATTTATCAAATCCCCGAAGTCCAGATATCCCAGCTCCAAAAGCAAACGCTGGTAAGTATGGTAAGCTGAAGCTACTTCTTTTATTCTCTCGACTTCAACGGATTCGGGAGCATCGTCTCTGGTTTTTAAATTGTCGGCATAAGCTAAATAGTCCTCGGGATATATCTCCTGGTCTTTGCAGTGGGAAAAATGGTCCAAAAGAGCTTGAATAAACTTGGTCGGATTTCCCAAAGGCTTGTAGTAGTCCAGTTCAAACCTGTCAAAATTCTTGTAAACCAAAAGCCAGGCGGCGGTCTGGTCCAAAATCTTAAAATCAGAAGGCAGCCCTATTTCCAAAGCGTAGTCCTTTAAAACTCTTTCGCAAAAAGAATGGAAGGTGGAAACCCACAAGTCCACGTATCCTATGGGCAAAAGCCTGTCTACTCTTTCTTCCATCTCCTCGGCTGATTTTTCGGTGAAGGTGACGGCCAGAATTTCTTCGGGCTTGGCTTTCTTCTGCTCTATCAGCCAGGCGATCCTCTGGGTTATAACCGCTGTCTTGCCGGTTCCCGCTCCGGCCACTATCAAAAGCGGCCCGTCTCCGTGGGTCACCGCCTCTTTCTGCTCCTTGTTGAGATTTTTCAGGTCAATGGGCATAAATAAAAAAGCTTGTCATTATATTGAACCGCTTTTCAGCTTTGCTTTCAAGCCCTAATTTAACAGCTGCTCGGCCTGGCCCACTAAATTCTGAATCTGCTTTGGAGAAACTTTGTGTTTTTTGGAAAAATTCTTAACGTCTATCTTTAAGAGATCTTTGGCAAGCATTATTCTCTCCTGAACGAAAATATCTTTAAGGTATCCCTTTAATCCGGGAAGTATGGTCACGGGATACAGCTTTCTTTCTTCAACCAGCTTCTCCAATCCGTTATTGCGTGGATAGTTCCATCCCAAGAGCTCAGCTCCAACGCACCTGCTATAATCCATCGTCCTGCCGCTGAACTTGGTGTTGGTAACGAGCATAGTCTTTATCGAAGCTCCCTTGTATTCCTTTGCCTTAAAATAGCTGCCGTTGCAGATATCCAGATATCTGGCATAGTTGGCTAAAGCGTCATGGGAATGGACCCTGTCGCCGAAGTATTTCCTGTACTTGCACTCTCCCAGGTAAACCACGTTTCCCTTTCGGGCTATAAAATCTATCTCGTAGCTGCGCACGCACCTGCCGGGAATAAACCGATTGATTTTCACCTGATAGCCCAGAGCCTTTAAAATCTCGCCGGCATATTTTTCAAAAGGAAACCCCGTCGGACCGAGCTTTCTCATTCCTTCTTTTATGTTGAACTTTATGGCAGCCCCGGGAGATTCTTTCCTTAAAAGCTGCTTTATCCTGGCGAATATCTTCTGGGTTCTAATGCCCTCGTGCACTTCCTTTTTAAGAATTCCGGATATCTCCTTTGCCGCCTTACTGGAAGCGCCCGCTCTTTTAGCTGAGCGGTAAACCTTTGCTTCCGAAAAGGGTTCTTTTTCTCCCCTGGCGTTGATAACGTTGATTGGCGGCATTTTTAGCAACTGAAAATCCTTTTACGAGCCTATTGTTTTTTGCTTGCTTTCTTGCTCCTTGAAACCTTGGAGGCAATTTTATCCTTCTGCCTGCTTATCGCCCTGACTATTAGGAATATTGCCAGAGCCAGAATAAAGAAATGGAGCAGCTCTCCCAGGAAAGCGCCCGCGCGAAGCTGAACAGAGCCGAAAACAATTACAGCTTCCTCCCAGGAGGATTCCGGAAAAATGGGATTGAGAAGGGGCATTAAAATGTCTTTGACCAGGGAGTTGGCCAGGCTGTTGGCAGCCGCCCCCATTACAAACCCTATTGCCAATGTGATAACGTTGTATTTTTCAAGAAACCCGAAAAAATCTTTTATCATAGAAGTTTGAAATTATTAATAACGAGATTAAACTTGTATCCCAGGCGCTTCGCCGCCTTTCGGCAGTAAGTCATCCTGTCGGTGAATATCTCAAAATACTCTATTACGGGAACGAAGGAAGTGTCTATTTTCAAAACCAAGGTTATGTTCTTCTTTTTCTTGTCCACTCCCAACTTGCTGTATTTGGTGGCGAAATTAACGCGGTTGTGAATGTCCTCCTCTATGACTTTCTTGTCTTTAACCGTAACCCTTTCCCTCCTGACGTCTGACTTGTCGGCCAGAATGGTAACGGCCGATACGGGATCGGTAAATTCCATTTCGTATTTGTCGTGGTTAACTATGGCCTGCATAAGCTGGGCCAGTTCCGAGGGAGTAAAGTCTTTCTGAAAAAGCTGCTGGAATATAACGGCTCCCATGTAATTATGGTAAGTACGGCTGAGGAAGTTTCCAAAGTCGTGGCAGAAAGCAGCAATGGCGCACATTTCCTGCTTGTCCTTGCTGAGCCCTATTTCCCTTGCAATATTCCTGGCTCTAGCAGAAACAAGTTCCACGTGGTCCAAGCCGTGGTCTGTGTACTGCAAAAGGCGCAGCCTTTCCCCGGCCTGTTCTATAAACTCTATTAAATACGGATTCTTTCTAAGCTCTTTGAGCGTTATCATTTTTCAATGTTTTGCGGTAATAAGCGACTGTTTTTAGGAAGCCGGCCGACTGCAAAAGAATAATCACGATAATCATTGCCAGATAGGCCCAATGGAGCCAGTCTCCCGGCCTGCCCGGCCGGAAAAAAGCGTGATTTAAAGTATGGGCGCCGACTAAATAGAAAACAACATAAGCGAAACTTTGAATCCATCTCCAGGACTGAAGCCCCAGGAACTTTATCGCCCTGCCAAAAGAAGTGCCCGCCAAAGCAACGGCGATGAGCAGAGCCACAAGGCCGATTAAATCCGAAATGCGCATGCCCGCTAGGTAGCCGGCAACATCCCATTGATTCCCCTTAAAAATTAAAAGCAGGTGGGCTATTGAAAATATTGTAAACCAGACTCCCAGTTCTCCCCTCCAGCTCCAGGGCAAATTCCAGGGCAGAGCTTCCAGAGCCGGGCGCCAGAGCCTCATTACCGGCCCTATCGACAGGGTTAAAAACAGGAGAATAAAGGCCGTACCCGCCACCGCCCTGCCGAATTCTATTCCCAGAGAATATAAAAGGGCAGCCAGCAGAACCGAAGATAAAGCGACGATGAGGTGGTATAAAAAGTTGTTTTTTAAATCCATAATCATATTGATTTATTTTATCAGAAAAACGGTTTTCAGCATATATGCCAAGAAAAAGAGAGGGTGTTTTCCATCCTCTCTTATTTAAGCAGGCTGCAATTTTAGCTTAGCTTTTATCTCGGCGGTCTGCCACTTTTGGTCGCCGGGGATAACCACCTCCAGCGTCCTGGGAAGACAGCCGATGCTGTATT
>Ga0265297_10004432_pt1 | contig 23021 bp, 44 predicted proteins | sample Munlanlwell13791_FD_192502 | JGI IMG/M metagenome (GOLD analysis project Ga0265297, IMG submission 192502) | Leachate microbial communities from a municipal landfill in Southern Ontario, Canada - Leachate well 137-91 | ecosystem: Engineered > Solid waste > Landfill > Unclassified | place... | reverse complement strand
TAATCTGGCCACAAGGCTTTCAGAATGGGCTAATGATAGGCCAGCCTGGATAACAGGGCAATATCGTGCAGGTAAGTCATACAAAGAATGGGGATATGTTCATACAGAATCTACAGGGCAGGGAGTTATGATATGAAAGAGTCTAAAATAGTAACTTCCGTATGTAATTATTTGCAGTTATTGGAAAATCAAGGAAAACTATGTTTTATAAGAAACAATAGCGGGGCTTTAAAAATAGGAAATAGGTTTATTCGTTTTGGAAAAAAGGGTTCGCCAGATATTGTTTTATTCCTTCCTAAATATGTAATATTATTAGAAATAAAAAATGATAAAGGGACACAAAGCGAAAATCAAGTTGAATTTCAAAAAAGAATAGAAAAGTTAGGGTATTTTTATGTAATAGCACGAAGTTTAGATGATGTATTGAGTTTATTACAGGATTACAATATATGAAACCTATTGAAAAGTATTTAGATGGCATATGGTTTAGAGTACAGGCATATAGATTTAATGGCAAATGCGCTATCTGTAAGACCGCAACAGAACATCCGGCACATCATATTTACGCAAGAGGTAAGGCTGTAAGATGGGAAATAAACAATGGAATACTACTTTGTGATACTTGTCATAAAAAAGCGCATAAGAATGTAAAGGCGTTCCGGCTTCATTATGGTTGTGATGATTTATGTAAAAAATTTCATTCGGTAGCTAAAGACATAGACTATAATATAATCAAGCTGAAGTTAGAAAACTATTTAAAAGAGGCCTTATGATTAAATACTTCAAATTTCCCATACATAGCGGAAGCAGTAAGAAAGTAGAGCATATTATCACAGGGATAGCCGATTATTATAGAGCAGAATGTACCAACGATATATTGGTATGTGGGCTTAAAAAAGACGGGAAACTATTAACTATACCAGAAATAACCTTATCTAAGCCCCCCAAAATGCTAAATACTCAACAATTATTAAAATTACAATCTGAAAACGAAAATCAATACAACAAATATATGGATTATATTGAACAAGTTAAGAATAATTTAAGTGCTAAAAAAGACATTAAAACATTTACAAAAATGTCCTTAATGCGTTTAGACAGGGGTTTAGTAGAGTTTATAAGTGAAGCTGAATACAACAGCCCATTACCAGGCATTAATTGATTAAAGGAGGAGAGTGTATGGAATGGAAAAAACCATATTTAGTTCAAAGATTGTGTAAGCCACACGGAAGTATTGTATTGAATAAAATGTCGTTTGGGTGTGTTCAAGGCGGGAGATTGTTCGATGAGGCTTTTAAGCTTCTAAAAGATATATGGTCTTTTGATTATATGGGTGCGGCTGAATATGAATTCGGTGATGTCCCCCAAGCTCTTGCAAAATTAGTAGACCTGCGAAATTCAAAAAACTATTTTTCTGGCTATGTAAAAGTGAAAGGGGAACCTGTTAACTTTGATAAAGATGGTCGTAAAATTTATGCACATCGTAATATAGGGCATACTATAGAGCGAGAAGTTTATATCTTTTGTAATAAAGAGCATAAAGACCTTATTGTAGAGTGGCTTCAAAACAATGTAAAAAACAATGAAGACGGCAGAACAAGGAATTGGACTGGTGCAAATGAAGCTATATTTGCAAATGAGAATTCGGATAAACGCATCGGCTCTGTTATAGGTGGTCTTTGTATTGACAAAACACCTTTTATTTATCTTGCTAATAAAACTTCTGTTGAGGGATTTTTAAAGTTATTTGAAATATAAAATAAAGGAGCAACTATGAAAGAAGAGATAAGGGAAGAGATAAGGGAAGTACTGTTTAAGTTTGATAAAGAAGCTAATAAAAATGTTTGGAATTATGAAAATGTTGTAAATAATACCACTTCTTTAATTCTCGCCCTAATCTCCGAATCCTATATCCTGCGTAGCGATGTGGAAAAGGCGATTAGCGAAAGCCCTGTCGTATTAGTCAATATATCTATGTCAGGCGTTCACGGAAGCGAGATATATAAGCACGCTATATTGGTTGACGAACTTAAAAAGAAACTAAGCGAGGTGGGGAAATGAGTTTATTATCTTGTAGCAGACGGGGTTGTAAAAATATAATGTGTAATAAGCACAGTTATGAACACGGATATATATGCGATGAGTGCTTAGAGGAACTTATAAATTCCGATGTTTCTATTCACGATATTGCTGATTTTATGGATAGTGAAAAGAATAATAATATACCTTTGCAAGAGAAAAGACGGATTGATTTTAATGAAATATTTACAAGCGAGGTAAACTAAAATGGCTAAAGTAAAGTTGAAGCCCTGCCCGTTTTGTGGAAATACGGACATAGCGATTAGTTTTTTACCACCTGGAATAAAGGCATATTGTTATAATGCAAAAGGTGGATTTTTAGATAAGGGTTGTTATGTTAATGGACCTACAAGACTTACTGAAAAAGAAGCCATAAAAGCTTGGAACAGGAGGCTCAAATGACCGCAAAGAATAGAATTTGCGATTATTGCTTGGGAAGCATTAACGGGAAAGCCAACACTTGGCGAATAATTGTGTTAAAGGAGCAAACAAGATGAACGAATTATATATTATTTTTTATACTTGTTTTGTATTAACAACTGCCTGCCCAGATAATAAACCAGGTTGTTGTGTTTGCCATCCTCCTTATGAAGTAGAACAGTCAGGACAAAAGATATTTGAATATAAAAAGGATTTGGAAGATTTTATTAAATCAAAGAAAATGAAATTTTATCTTACTTACAAAATAGATTCTAAATATATGGAAAAATTAAGTGGAGCAATTATTTATGAGAAAAGGAGCAAACCAAATGAATGAGGATAGGAGTTGTAAAAATTGTGGAAATAAAATGTGTGGAATGATTGGTAAAGATGATTTACCTGTAAAGTGTTGGGGGAATATAACTAATAAACTATTTCCACATTGGCAACCCCAAGAGCCAGCGAAAGAGCCGGAAGTAAGAGAACGGGGTATTAAAGTAGATAAAAATGATATACCGGAACTAAGTAATTGTTGTAATGCACCTATAAAGGTAGACGGCGACGATACCGAGGGCACGCATTATTATGTATGCACAAAGTGTAATAATCCTTGCGATGTAGCGAGGCCGGAAGCGAAAGAGGGCTGGGAAGAAAGATTGATAAATGAATTTAGGATTGTAAGTCAATCCTGTTATGGAGATAGATGTAAAGACTGCCCAGGGGAAAACAAAATAGATAAATGTTCTGATGCCAGAAAAGTAGCTTTTATAATTGATAAAATCCGCCAAGCCCGAATTGAGGCTGTGGAGCCATACAGAAAAATATTAGAAGAATTTATAAAAATATTTAAAGAAAATAATAATACTTGCAGTGGCAAAAATAAGATTTTTGATGAGCCATATTTAAATGCTGTAAGATTATTAAAACAGCAGGCACTCAAAAAAATAAGGGGGAAGTGAATTATGGCTATATTATTATTTTTAATATTTGCTTTATTGTTGGTTCTTTTAGTTAGAAAACAGAAAGCTGATATAAATGTTAAATTAAATCATTGGATAGAGCCAAAAGACAATGATATTGTTTTAACTCTTACACAATCAGACGGGACTCAACATAAGTTTACATACGGGCAGTTGAAGTGTGCGGGCAAAGCTGAAATTCCCTATACCCCCCTAAGTTCTGGCGGTAATTCTATAAAAGATTTAACAGGTAGGCGAGTAGAGGTAGTAAAAAATATAGATGATAGCCGATGGAATACAATTAAACAGGGAATGCAAGGAACAATCCTTGACTGGTCTGGCGATAATTTTGGTATTGAGTTTGATGATTATGTTAGTGGCAATCCAGATATGAAGGGCAAAAAAGGACATTGTTGGCGTTTTGGTATGACAGATTTTAATGAATTTTTCAAACTAATCAAATCCAAAGAGGTCTCCAATGCAAAGAACAAATTATTATAAATTTATAGAGAATATTCATACTATAACATTGTGGGAAAAATTCAAGCTGCTTTTTTGTAAGTTAAGGGTGTCAATAGACTATGGAGAAAAAGGTAAAGACAAAACCGTAGTATCTTATTGTAAGGTTATGAACGGCAAAATATATATTTTAGGAGAAAAATGAAATCATGCAAAGAACAAAGATTGAGTATTTGACACACGTATGGAATCCAATAGCAATGCGTTGCGACAGAGTAAGTGCCGGATGCCTGAACTGCTGGCATTTAAGAATGGCACGTAGAATGTCAATGATGAAGTGGTATGACAATCGCGCTTTGGCTTATTGGGGAGAACCCCCGCAGTTAATAGAAAAGGAGCTTTCAGCCCCTCTGCACTTACGCAAGCCCGCCCGAATCGGAGTTCAGTTTATGGGAGATTTGTTCCATGACTTAATAGAGGATGAACTTTTTACTGATATTATAAGAATTATTATGAAATCGCCACAGCATGTTTTTATTATGCTGACAAAAAGACCAGACAGAATGAGAAGATTGTTTGAGTCAATTCCAATTCTTCTACTACCAAATACTCCTAAAGGTTCTCTTAACAACCTCTGGCTCGGCATATCGGTGGAAGACCAGCAGACCGCAGATGAGCGCATTCCGTTGCTCTTGCAGACTCCGGCGGCGCATAGGTTCGTGAGTTATGAACCTGCACTCGGGCTGGTGGATTTTAAAAAATACTTTTCCTCTTATCATTATGAATGTAATAACTGTAAATGGATGGGTTCGGAAATAGAAGAATCTGATTTTGATGATGGTGCATTTGATGTTCCGGTTTGTCCTGAATGTGGAAGCGAAAATGTATATGAAAATAAAAAACAGGACATAAATAAAGGTATTGACTGGCTCATTATGGGCGGCGAGTCCGGCCCTGGCGCAAGACCGATGAATCCTGAATGGGCGCGGAGTGTGCGAGACCAGTGCAAGGCGGCTGGGGTACCGTTCTTTTTTAAGCAGATGTCAGGCAAACAGCCGATACCAAAAGACTTGATGATAAAGGAGCGGGGTGTATGAATAGTATTACGGCTGATGATTTGGAAGATTTATTAAAAGCAAAATATGCGGCTCCTGCGTGGGCTTTTCTTCCACAGGTAATAAATCAAACAGGATATACATATACAACAAGAACGGCTGATGCTCTGGCTATGAGCCTATACCCCAGTAGAGGATTACATTCACACGGGTTTGAAATAAAAGTTAATAGAGGCGACTGGATAACCGAACTAAAAAATCCTGAAAAAGCAGAAGAAATAGCAAAATATTGTGATTTTTGGTGGTTGGTCTCTACTGAAAATATTATAAAGATTGAAGAAGTGCCTGCATTATGGGGGCTTATGGTGTGTAAAGGTAAGGCGTTGAAAGTTATAAAAAATGCCCCTATAAAAGAATCGCATCCCGTAAGCAAGAAGTTTTTAGCGGCAATTTTTAGAAAATCTCAAGAGATAATCGTGCCAGAAGCTAAAATAAAGCAAGCGTATGACAGTGGCCGCATTGCAGGAAAAGAAGAAAATATTTCTCAACATAAATACCAAATGAAAGAATATGACAATTTGAAACAAGCTCTTTACAAATTTGAGAAACAAAGTGGTATAAAAATAAACGAATACAATTCTGACGATATAGGAGAGGCAGTGCAAATGGTGCTTAACGGCGAACATTTTAGAATAAAAAAACAGCTTGAATATCTTTTAGAAAGGTCAAAAGAAATTACAAAATCTATTGAAAACAATCTGCTTGACCCCAAGGAACACAGGGAGGTAGGGAAGTGAAAAAGATAATATTGGTAATTGTATTAATGGCAAGCTTGTGCGGGTGCGCGTCTAATAAAATTGAATGGACGGGAAAATATTTTGATACTAATGGCGTAAAAACTATACCAAATTATGATTCAAACTATAAATATGAACTTGGCATTAAGTGGGGAAAAGAGACTGGTTATTTTGTATATAGAAAGATTAAAAGAAATAAATGACTGAATTTATCGTCGCAGTATCATATCCTATGGCGTTTATGGTAATTTTAACCCCTGCTATTATAGGGGCATACTTAATATATTATTGTGTGAAAGGGAGGTGAGAGGAATGTTAGAAGTAATATCGGACAATTATAGGAATACCTACGACGCTCTTTTAGTAGAAAAGTATATATTCAAAGGATTAACTGATATTTCTGGCCAATGTCCAATATTGGACATTATAATTTCTGATTATGTTAACGAACATAAAGAGGAAATTTTAGCCGAGGCGATACGACTTGAGAAAAAGGAAAGGGAAGCAAAGTAGTCCAAGCTCCTTGACAGGCACGGTGGCTGAAAACTAACAGCACGAAAGAAAATGAGTCAACATTTTCTATAGGTTTAAATGCTCGTTTCATTGATAGTTTAGTTGAAAACAGAGTTTATTGTAGGTGAAAAGTAAATCCTGCCCGTGCCTCAAGGAGTTAATTTAAATAGACAAAGGATAGGCAAAAGGGGATAGAGAATGGCTAAAAGGTTCACAGATACAGATAAATTTAGCAAACAATGGATTAGAAAATTGCCAGCCGCATACAAATTGCTATGGTGCTACATTACGGACGCTTGTTCTATTGCCGGAATCTGGGAAGTTGACTTTGAGATTGCCTGTATAAAGCTCGGGGTTGAGTTGTCAGCTCAAACGGCTCTAAAACTATTTAACGCAGATGAGTTGCGTGTGGTTGAAATAGACAAGGGTGCAAAATGGTTCATCGTGCCTTTTGTAGGGTTCCAATACGGGGAGCTCAAAAACGAAGTAAAGCCCCACAGGCCTGTTATAAATGCGCTGTTGAAGTATGACCTTAATAAGTACCTAAAGATTGAAAACAAAGGGTATTCAAAGGGTATCAATACCCTTAAAGACAAAGACAAGGATAAAGACAAAGAACAAGATAAAGACAAAGAGGGGTTGTTAGGGGAGAAAAAGCCCTATGTTTTGCGTAAAGAGCCTGATTGTCAGCTTGTCTATGTGTATAAGGTGCGGTCAGGCTATGCGATTGATGACAGGGCGTGGGATGGGGATAAGGAAAAGGGCGATTTTGGAAGGCATAGAAAAACAGCTCAAAAGCTACTCGCCTTTTTTGAGGGAAATATAGAAGAGGCTTCTCTTTGCATAGAGGCTTTAGCTGATTATTTTGTAAGTAAAAAATTAGCCTGGAGTTTTGAGGCTATAGAGCGCAATAAGGCTGATTACAAGCGACAAATTAAAAATTACGGGAAATTTTATGAATTAGGGTATGAATCTAAAAAGGAGTCTTACAATGCTCAAGCCTGATTGGGTAAAAGAGCTGGAAGCGCGGCACGCAAACGACAAGGCTGTTATGTGCCCGCAATGCAAAGAAGCGAAATACGACCATTTGACAGAGGCTGGGATATGCCCTAACTGTGTATTGGCTAACTGCAACCCCGTCCAGCCCACAGTAGATGCACCAAAACAGGGGAGCAAGATACTTGACCAGGTGAACACTTGGGGAGCCGAGGCCAGCCAGCCGAAAGAGGAGGAGTGAATGAAAGAAGTGATTTGTTCCAACGCAAAAAGTTGTAAAGTAAATAAATGTCGGCATATCAAGAAACACAAGAAAGAGATTATTTGTTGTGAGGAAGTATGGTGTCGTGAGGCAAATAATCTTGTGAAGTGTAAATAAAAGGGTTAAAACCCAAAGGAGATGATTTTAAATGTTACCAAAAGAATTGCTATCAAAATTAGAAAATGGTTCAAAGGAGAGAATAATAGAAAGTCTTAATAATTCTCATACTACTAAACCATCTCAACCAATAGCTGATTGGTCGGGATTATCCGCAATACTAGCGAGTAATCAAAGTAATTTTATACAACAAGGTCAATGGCAATCAAATCAACAGCAATGGACACAGCCAACTAGATTTTAATAAAAAAGGAGAAATAAAATGACTATGAAAATAGATGAAATTATGGAAGTTAAAAATGAAGTAAGGGAAGTATCAAAAGTAAAGACGGAAGATAGACTTGAAAGGTTAGGACTTAAGGCCGCCGCAGGTCAAGTTAAAGAATTAAAGACTATGGAACGGAAACTCACTATTGCCCACGAACATTACAGATTTGTTAGGCAGGAGCAGGTTGATAAGTTTAATAAAGATTTAAGGAAAAAAACACTAAAAAATTATACTTATCAAACGCTTGCTTTTACTCCGATAAGCGATTACAAAAAAACTCCACCATCAGATGTACTTGATAAACTTGAAGAAGCTATAAATCTTAAATGTTTTGATAGTTTTGAAATTGCTTCTATAATGGAAGTCAAGGAAGACCCTTTGTTGTTCGGCAGAATCAATAACTGCCCCGATAGATTTTTTATAGCACAATGGGATAATGATGTAAAAATAGAGGATTTAATCAAAGAAAATGAGGGTTATGTGATGACGGAAAAATAAGGAAAACTAGTTTTTATACTATAAGGGAGCGGTAAATGAGCGAACCGATAATAGATAGAATATTCTTATATACCTTAGTATTAATATTAATAGCCCCTGTATATTATGCGACAATATTAGAGATAAACAAATCGTATATATTGAATTCGTTAAATTTACAATTAAGTAGTTCATATTTATCACTAGCACAAAGGCATTATCAGCTTAAGGGCTTTAATCAGCCGTTTGATGAAATTTGTTATGAATATTTTAGGAATATAAATAAATGAAGCCCATAATCCAGCAGGCGTGGCGAAAGGATAAAATAGGCAGGGAACTGCTTAAAAACTTTGATGAGATTATGGGGTATAAAGATTATGGGGAGCGCAGATTGCATATTGCCTTAATTATACCTAACGCCACAGAGCGTAATAAATTAATAAAATTGGCATACAAGTGCGGGCAGAAACAAGAGATTACAAAATACTGTTTATCGCAAACACTATCATTATTTTTTGGTTTGTCCGCAAGGCAGGTAATAAATATTTTAAAATAGGGTAGAGGCATTTCACTAAAATTTCACTAGTTAGAACGTATAATATAGTATGGCAACCATAAACCATACTAAAAACATATCAAAACTAAAGAATACTACTGCGTATGCGGGGGTGTTCTTTTTTGTTGTGATATTTATAACTCCAATATGTTTGGGTGATGGTCCATTTAAAGTTGAAGCAAGGGATACTCAGCCAATAAATAGTCGGTTGGTTGTAACCGGCGTAGAAAAAGATGATGGCGGAGATTATTCATCAGATTTACAGAATATAAAGATTTATAATAATTTGTATTCAGAATTAAAACAAGTTTATCAAGAAGAACATTACTTTACAATGCGGGCAAAAATAGCAGACTTGTTAAACAAGTATAACCCCGAATTAACTATCAGTGAAGAAATATCATTACTCAAAGGTAAAATAACACTATTGGGAATGGAAATATTAAAATTAAAGGGGCAAAGTAAATGAAAGTATCAAGAAAAGATATCATTTCAGCTATTGAGATTTTGCAGAGTGCGGATAATATACATACGGTATCGTATTTTTGCGGTAATTTAAATAATATAAAAATGCGTATAAGATTAACCCGTAGAAAGTATAGCTTTCATAGAAAGCCCGAATCAAATGAATTTCTTATAACAATCGGTAAACCTAATTCACGGGAAAGAGACTATATAAAGTTATGCAAAAAAGCAAAGAGTAAGCCTAAAAGATATTGGTTGAAGTTCATATAAAATTAAGATGTTATTTATTTAGTTCTTTGATAACTATGTGGCTGAAAAAATAGTCTTACGAGCCCTTTGCAAGGGGTTTATAAGGCTAAATGCTACCGAAGGCATAAAGCAAGCTATTATTTGGGGACGGCAAGTGCTGATACGAGTAATAGCTGTAGTATCACCTAATTATTATACAATATAATGGATTCGGGGTGATATTTGTGGGTATCCAAAAATCCTGCCGTAGTTATCTTATTTTTCAAAGGAGAATTAAATGGCAAAACAGGCATGTCAATATCAAATACTTAATATAACTATCTGGCTATGTTTTGAAGACCCCGAACAATTGCTGATTAATAAAATAAACTCATATAAAATTAAGGGGTTTGACCAATCGGCTAAATCATATTAAAGATTGCGATTGAATGTTTGAAGCCCCTTAACTTTGTATGAAAATATTAAAACAAGCGCTATTTTATGAAAGGGAATTCCCCTCTTGGCTCGTTATAGAGATACAAACGTAAGAATGTATTGTTTGTGAAAGATGAACGTAGCTTTATAAATAAACTGACACAAACAGGGTATGTGAAATAAGTGGCATAGTTTTAGTCTATTGTTCTGTGAAGATGTGATACCAATTGGACACATTGGAGAACAGCAACCCCCTGACGTTGTGCCACGAAGCCAAATAAAAGAACCAAAATATAAAAGGAAAATATGTCTTGGCTTAACTACACGCTCAATAAATACTTAGGTACAGGATTTAGTTTAGCAATGATAATAGGGCTGATATGGGTTGTAGGGTTTGCGGGTATTGAGATACTGATTGCCCGTGATTTTTGTTATATTGCATGAAAATAGATATTTTATATATAAAGAATTGTGTAAAACAAAGGACAACACATTATGCCAGGAATAAAAGGAAAAACTAATAATCCGAATGGTAGACCAAGGGCTGGCGAGGCTTTCGTAGAACAGCTCAAATCTGCTCTTATTATAGTTGAAGGCGTTAAAAAGAAAACTCTTATGCAACACGCTATTGAAAGGGCTTTTTTGGAAGATACAGTATTGATTGCATTACTCCGCAAGTTAATACCTGATTTAACCGAAACGGGTGTAAATATAAAGACCTATGAGCAGTTTAAAAAGCAAACAGGTAAATATGGCTTCGACAAATGACTATAAAAGATTCATTGAGGATAATTTACAGCTGGTTAGTAAGGATGGCGAAAGGGTAGACTTCAAACTCAATCGCATACAAGATAAGTATTTATTACAAGATTATACGGGCAGAGATATAGTTTTAAAGGCCAGGCAACAGGGATTCAGCTCTTTGATAACGGGGATATTTACTACTGATTTTATACTTAGGCAGAATAGCTATAGTGTTATAGTTGCGGATATAGAGGATAATGCCGAGGGGTTGCTTGCAAAGGTTAAGCTCTATTTAGCAAGCTATGAAGAAAAGAATAAAATCAAAGTACCTTTAAAATACAATAGTAAATCAGAGTTGTATAATCCGTTTATGAATACTACTTTCAAGATAGGAACGGCTAAAAATACGGAGTTTGGGCGTAGTAAGACTATAACTAATTTACACTTATCGGAAGTAGCATTTTATAGCAATATAGATAATCTGATAGCAGGAGCAGGGCAGGCGGTAGTAGAGAATGGTAGATTCATTATGGAAACAACGGCTAATGGGTTCAATGACTTTAAGCGATATTACGAAGACGGGCAGAATCAGTCAAATGGATTTAAGAGCTTATTTTATAGGGCTTCAGACTTTTATAATCAAGAGTTTTTAAGAAAAAAGCAAGTAGAGTTAAAAGATAGATTTGTACAGGAATACCCCGAGTCGGACATTGAAGCCTTTTTAACAAGTGGCGAGTGCTATTTTAGCAAAGATTCATTGAAACATATACTATTAACTGCTGAAAGTGAAATTAAAAGGAATGTGGTCTATGCATAAAACATATAGAAGTATAGAGTACAAACAAAGTCCTCACAGACATACTGAAGAATATATTAATTATCATAGAAAAATGGCAAGAAAAAACGACCTTTTAAAAAAATATAATTTAACATTACAAGAATACGACAATTTGTTTAAATCACAAAATGGCAAATGTGCTATTTGTAATACACCTAAAAATACTTATGATATATTATATAGGGTGTTTTTATGACAATGTGGAATTATTAGAAAAAGCAATAGGATATTTAAAATTGTATGTCTAATTTCAAACAATATAGGGATATCAAAAAGGGCGAGTTTTTTTATGTTGGAGCCGACACCTCTATGGGCTTGAACGATTATTGTGTAGCACAGTTCTTTTCAGCAAAGTATTTAGATGTTCCGTTGGTTTACAGTAATAAAGCTATATGCGGTGTTATGACTTCGGAATTACTACCGGTGCTTAATAATTTAAGCGAATTGACAGGGCATAATCCGCTTGTGGCTTATGAACGACAGAATGGAGGGGCATTTGAGTTAGATAGACTTGCAGGGCTTAATAAGAGAGGTCTATTTGATATATACAAAGCACCTAGTGAAACTGATAAATTAGGTTGGGACACTAATACAGCCACAAGACCCTCAATGCTTTCAAATCTCAAAGACGCTATTGATAATAGATTAATCAGGATATATGATAAAAAGACCATTGAGGAAATGTTTAGTTTTGTTAAAGTTCAGCATAGCACAAGTGTTAAAGCAGAAGCAGAAAAGAACGCTCACGATGACTGCGTAATGGCGCTTGCAATAGCTTATGGAATGTATCTGCAATATCCTGATTTAATGATGGTTAAAACAAGTTGTCAGAATCAGTTAGACAAATACCATAGAAGTATAGAAAATACTGAAGTGCAGGGGTATTAAGTGAATCTAAAAGTATATGGTAATCGGACAATATTAAAGCCCATAGAGAACCAGGATACTAAAGTTGGGTTAATAATCATACCTAACGCAAGCCAAACTAAATGGAACGATACGGCTATAGTAGTAGATAGTTCATATTACACTAAGGGCATTAAAGTGCTAATGAATCCTTATAATCAGTATAACGAAATAGACATAGACAAAGAGAAATACTTTATAGTTAATACCAATGATATATTAGGGGTGATAGAATGAATGAAATTGACACTATCAAAGCCGTAGCAAGTAATTACGCTGGATTTGAAGTTGCGCCTGACAAAGTGTTAGTAGAGTTAGAGCAGGACAAAGATTATTATGAGGGTAAAATTAAGCTTATTAAGGCAGATGAGTTTAAAAGATATTCAAGAACGGGCTGGGTTAGGCAGATAGGATTAAACTTGATTAACAAGGTAGATTTTAGGCTTGATGATAGGGTAGTATTTGAATGTTATGCCGGGAGTGATTTAGAGTTAGATAAGAAAGATTATAAAGTAATAGCCGATAAGTATATACAGGCTAAAATAGGAGATTAACTATGGTGATAGCAAGCGCAGGTTTAAAAAATGCGTATACGCCGATGAAAAAGGTTAAAAAGGTTATGGGCGAATGGAAGGCTGGAAAGCTACATTCTGGTAGTAAGAAAGGCAAGATAGTCAAGAACCAAAAGCAGGCTATTGCAATAGCGATGAGCGAAGCTGGCAAGTCAAAGAAACAAGGCTTTAAGAAATACTTAGCATAGGATAAATATGGCTAAAATCAAACTAACTCCAGAAAAGAAAGTAGAAATATCTCAATATCTTACTACTCTTTATGTTAATGAAAAGACGAACAGAACAGATTTGACTAATAAGCAAGATGAATGGTGGATGAGGCATTTGGGTATATGGAGTGCAAAGAAAGACAAGAATTTTCCCTGGAAAGGTAGCGCCGATGTCCAAACAGGTATTACAATGTATTCTGATAGCGCATTAGAAGCTCGGTTTAGTGCCGCATTGAATACAGTCAAATTTTGTGATATATCCTCTAATGTTAGTGAGGCTTCACACAAGGCCGCTAAAAGAGTAGAAAACTATATTAATAACTATTGGCAACATATAACTAAAGTAAAGTCAGTTTTACTTTCCGGCTTCCAATACCCCGTAGTTGAGGGTACTTGGTTTATTAAAATAATACCTAAAAAGCTAACTAAAAAAGTCAAGAAGTTCAGGGTAGTTGAATTGATAAGCGATTCAATAAAGAAAATAGGGCAGTATATGACGGGTGCTGATGGAAAAATGGTAACAGATGAAAGGGACAGAGACGAGTTTGTTGGTGCAATATGGGAGAATTTGCCAAGGCGGAATATAAGTTTTGATAATTCAGTAGACCATTTGAGTAAATGTCTATGGGCATCTACCGAATTTGATAAATCGGCTTCTGAAATATGGAATTTAGCGAATGGTAAGAATGAGGAGCAGAGGTGGCACGATGTAGACGATATTTTAAAGACTATGGCAAAGAATGAGATACCGTCTATGCGTAAGAATCAGCAGGACTATATGGAAGACCAGAGCAAAAATGAGTATTTAGGGTATATTCATACCCTCACAGCTCGTAAAACATTTATAGAATTTTGGATTGAATATAATATGGGTACGGTAGATAAGCCGGACTATAAGAAAATGATGTTTATAGTTGAAAAGGAAAGCAAGACGCTTGTCTATGAAGAAGAGAATGAGTTTTTTGATAAGAGAATACCGATAGTTTCTGCGCCTTTTTATAGAATGGCAGGTAAAATAGACGGGCAGGGTATGCCGCAAAGATTGGCAAGTTCTAACGATATTATAGATATACAGACAGACCAGGCAATAGATAATAATACGCTATGTAATACGCTAACGGGTACGATTATAACCCAGCCAGGTATGGATTTAGATAAAATGCAAATGCAACCAGGTAAATTTATACCCGTTAAGGCGCACGATAATGTCAAGCAATGGGTATTCAATAATAGGTTAGGTGATATACAGCAATTACTCAATTTTCATATGAGTATAATAGAGAAAAAGTCGCTTGTAAGTGATTATAGTTTAGGTAGAGAAAGTGAAGTCAATAAAAAAGCTACTATGCGTGGTACGGCTATGCTTTTACAGGAATATGGCTTAAATTTAGACCCCTTAATACAGAATATACAAAATATGTTGAAAGAGGCTATGTACCAAACCTTACAATGCTTCTATGAGTTTATGCCAGCAAAGGGTATTAAATATAGCTATAAAGGTAAAGTACAGCAAGACCAGGCGCAAGCAGGGCAACCTATAAACCCTATGCAGGCCAGCAATGACGAGTTTATAATAGGCGAATTAAAGAGGGAGGATTTAGAATATATAGATGATTGGGATATAAATATATTGAGGGGTGCGGTAGATGTAATGTTAGAAACAGAAAAGCAATCTGCTATGTTCTTATATCAGACTTTCGCACAAGACCAGTCGGGCGAAATAGATATGACAGCAGTAAGGCGTAATTTGATTGAGGTAGTTGCCCCCAGGCAGGCTCAAACCATAATCAAAACGCCGTTAGCTATTCAAAAAGAGCAATTTGTAGACGCTAAAATGAAAGAGTTAGCGCAACTCCAATTACAATTACAGCAACAGGCGCAGATATTAACACAGGTTAAACAACAGCACGATAGCCAAGTATTAAGCGAAAAAGCACAGTTAGAGGAAAGTAAGTTTATCCACGCATTACAGAGAAAGGGCGCAAGTGCTGATGAAATAGCCCTCAAGGTAGCTGAATTCAGAAAGCAATATATAGCCAGAGAGGCTGGAAATGCACAGGGCATAAATCCTATGCAGTTGGCACAGGAGTCAGGTGTTCCGCAACAGCCAGCAGGGGGCATAAATGGTTAAAAAAGTTATTAAATCAATTAAAGCTTCTAAGGCTATTTTAAAAGCACAAAGAGAATTAAAAACTAAACTAACTAAAAAGATAGTTCCTGTTATAGCCCCTATTGTTGAAGTGTCTAAAATAGGTATAGAACCCATAAAGGAAGTCTATTTTAAGCCGGACAATACAGATAATACTTGTGATGGCTGTATACACTTACACGCTGAAAAAGGTTTAGGTAATTGCCAAAGATATAAAATGAGTTTAGATTTAACAAAGATAAATGATAGATATGATTTTATAAGACCTGCTATGTGCGTAATCCATTGGCATAAAGAGGTATTACAATGATGAGTCGTAGAAAAAATAGATATAAAAAGATGAAAAAAGCGAAACGAGCACAAATAATTCTGGGGAATAAAAGATAAAAGAAAAATCTTTAAATGAAGCTAAATTAGTATTGAGGGTTAATGGCAAGGCTCAAAAGAAGTTAGGGCTTGCTGATAATACTATGGTAAAATCAGCCGGAAGCAATACAATCTATAAAGTTATGCCTGATGGTTCGTGGAGAAAATATTGGAAAAACTTATAGAATTTATCAAGCAATTAGTAGAGCATAAATTTTATGGTTCTATAACTATAAAGTATGAGAATGGAAGCATAGTACAAGTAATTAAGCAAGAATCTTTGAAATTTGAATAAGTAGTAGGTATTGAAACAATCAAGCCTATATTTGAGGGAGCAGGAAAGTGAAAGAACACTGCGAAACTACCTCATATATGGGCTTGTTTTATTTATAGGAGTAATATATGGCATGGTATGATGATTTAGTAAGTGCGAGATATTCGGGTCAATCTAATCAAGGAAGTGGAGATTTAAATGGTGGTGTACCCGATACTCATTTGTTATCTGCTCAAATAGGTGGATTAATACACCCCGATAGGATTAATAATTATATACAGCATTTAATTACGCAAGGGATGTCTTACCCAGATGCTATCAAAAAAATACAAAGTGTATTCGGAAATTATGCAAGTCAAAATAATATAACTCCAATATCTCCTTCATCTTTGCCATTTCAACAGTTATTGAATGGAAATCAGAATACTGGTACAGGAAGTGGAATGCAGACAAGTTTATCCCCTGCTAATTATAATAATCCAACTGTTCCAGCAAACAATACCTCTAAACCTTATACAATGCCTATGTCTGTCCCAGATACAAATGGTTGGAATACTCCCCTTGTTAATCCTGCTACTTCTATACGCAAACCCGTGTTACAACCACTGAATAATTACTATGATGACCCAACTCAAATAGGATTTCACGAACCATGGAATGATGTACGTATGGGATATGCTGACTGGATGAAAACAAATCCGCATAATACTTATAATGATAACCCAACATCCATAGTTCCACCGAAGCCCAACCTTGCCACTACTACTCATGGAACATTGAGTTATGTAAATCCCATATCATATGGGGGATTAAACCAGAATAGCGGAATAGCGAAATTGTTATAGTAATAATAATTTAAAGGAGATTATATGAAAAAAAATGTCAAAGAAACGGGAATGAATGCTTATGTTATGGACGAGCCACGCTCAATAATGAGAGTAAACTCTAAGCACGCACCTGGTTTAATGCGTAAGATGGTAGGGCAAAAGATTAAAATTGTGGCAGATGGTAGAATTAAAGGTATAAATGAAAGTTATTCTAAAAAAGGTACTCGCGATATAGAGATAGAAGTGCATAAAGCTAAACCTATGGGATTTAAAAAGTATCTGGAGAAAGCCTAATGTATACACTTGAACAGTTAGACCAGGTTAATGAATGGTTTAAAGAGCAAGCGTGGTTGGTAGTTAAAAGGCATTTACTTGAAGAAATACAAAGTTTCAATGAACAGCTTATAGAGGCTAATAATGACGAGTTAAGGGGTAGGATTAAGGCATTGAGAAACGATGTTTTAACTTTGCCAGAATGGTTTAATACTGCATTAAAAGAATCAAGGAAAGAACGAGAAGAAACTGAAAAACAGGGGGTGAGTAAAATAGATTTAGCAGTCAATAGTTAGTGCAACCCTTTATGAGAGAGGACGCACATAAATTTATAAGGAGATTAAAATGCCAGAAAACAATGTTCCAAGCAAAGCAGACGAACCTATAGTTCCACCTGTAGTTGCCGAACCGCCTAAAATTGAAACGGTTGAAAAGTCAAAGTATGACGCTTCTGTTAAAGAGATGAACGCTAAGCAGAGGGAAGCCGCAATCGCTAAAAAAGAAGCTGAATTGTTAAGGCAAGAATTAGAAATAGAGCGTAGAAATAGACAGGCTCCTACAACTAATATTGACCCTAACGCTGAACCGCCCCAGCAAGTTAAAGAGGCATTAGAGGCAAAGTATAAAATGCCTTACGAGCAGATTAAGTTAAATTATGATATGAGGCAGTTAGACAAAGCTGAACGAGATGAGCTTAAAAAACAGCTTGCTGACCTCAATAATCAGATATTGGAAGATAGATACGAAAATACCAAAGGCAGGCTCAAAAACGAGGACAAGTTGTTTGCCAAGTACGAGCCTGAATTTGAAGCGAGGCTTAATACATTACCAATAAAGGACAGGCTTGATAAGAATGTCATAGCTAATATCAAGAAGGATATTTTAGCAAGCCACTTTAATGAAATAGTTGAAGAAGTAAAAGAAACGGAGCGTGCCGCTATATCAGCAGGCGCAACCCCGCCAGCTATGCCGAGTATTAATAGTGTTTCAGGTTCTCCTACGGGAAACCAAAAGAATGTACCCCTACTATCAAAAGAGCAGGAGCTTATTGCTCTACGAATGGGCGTTGACCCCAAGGCAGTAGAACAGCACATTAATTCCAAACCCGAAGCAAAAGGTTTTGGAAAATACATTGGTTAAACCAAAATAAAAGGAGATTAAAACTATGGGTAGACATAAAAAAGAAGTTATGACAACAACCACAGCACCGGAAACAGTTAATCAGGTAGTAGTAAAAGATGAACAGCCTAAAATCAGAGTGAAAAGAAACTTTGATGAGGTTGAGATGTTAGCCATACCGAACGAGATAATCAAGAAGTACGGAAAAGACGGAGACAAAGTTCATTATTTTTGGAATAAGAGAGATAGGCTATCAATGGATAAATACAAAGCGTGGGGATATATGCTTGTAGAAAAAGATAGTGCTAACGATTCTTATAAGGGAATAGTTGAAGATAACGCTTCCGATACTTCGTTTATTATTCGTGGCGATTTAGTTCTTATGTGTTGCGATATAGAAAATTGGAACGATAAAAAAGAACACGATATGTTAACCGCTAAAAAGCAGGTTGAATATATACACGAAAATAATAAAAAAGCTACTAAGGCGTATGGCGAAATGGAAGAGAAAGAAATTAAAGAAAATATTGAATAAGGAGAGTGATTTTAAATGGCTACAAAGACATTAGGAAAAATAGTCCGATATGGCGGTGCGAAATCAAACCCGCTATATTATCCAATAGCGGCGACGCAGACTTGGAAAATAGGGCAGTTGGTATATTTAGACACATCGGGTAGGGCAACTGTTTGCGCAGATAACGGTGTATTGACTATAGGGTTGGCTATGACAGATGAAGCCGCACCTGATACTGATACGCTTGTTCCTATAGATGTTATATTGCCAGGCGATAGGCTGGTAGTTAGCGTTTACCACGCAACGGCCGCAAGTGCATTACTACCTAATTCAAGTGTGGGAGACCCGTTTGAGTTAGTTGTATCAAGTAATAAGTGCTATTTAGACATAGCGGGATATTCTACGAATATGTTTAAAATTATAGGGCGTATGCCAGAGGATTCAGCAACAGATGTGTATCCCAGGGCTATCGTTACTATTCCGTCTGCTTGTTTACAATCAGTAGATGCGGCACAAGGATAGGTGATAAATAATGGCAACAAAAAATTTACAGAAAATAGTTAGATATGGCGGAGTGGCTTCTAACCCTATGCTATACCCAGAAGCGGCAAGCCAAAGCTTCAAGGTAGGGCAGTTGCTTTGCATAGATACTGCTGGGCGAGTTAAGGCTATTGCCGACGCTGGAGTTAAATTATGGGGTATAGCGATGGAAGACGCTTCAGGCACTACAGACAATCTTGTCCAAGTAGATTTGATTCTACCTGGCGATAGATTAATTGTAAGTTGCTACCACGCAACGGCGGCAAGTGCTGTGATGGCTAATGCCAATGTAGGAGATACTTATCAGGTTATTACATCAAGTAATGTAACTTATCTTGATAAAAGTTCTACCTCTACTCCATTGTTCAAGGTATTGGCTCGTATGCCCGAAGATGCGGCAACAGATATATATCCGAGGCTGATATGCACAATATTGTCAGCCTGTTTACAGAGTGTAGATTGTGCGCAAGAATCATAAAAATAAAAGGAAGGTGAATTTAAATGTCAATAAATAGTGCAAGTTTGGTTAATAACTATAACCCTGCTGTATCAAAGGTTTATAATGACGGAGTCAATTCTGTTCCGGCAGTATTTGACAAAGTATTTGATGTTCAAACCTCTAAACAGCAGTATGAAAAAATGGGTAATATGACAGGCTCTGGCCTGCTTATGAAGAAAACGGAAGGTATGGACGCAGTTGAATTAAAAGTTTATCAGAAATATTTGAAAACTTTTACACATTCAACCTATGCGGGATTTATCAGAATAACGAAAGAAGCGGCAGATGACGACCTTTCAGGCAATATCAAGAAGCTGGCTCAAATGCTTGGTATTTCTACAAGTCAGACTATTGAGGTAGTTGCGGCTAATTATTTTGATTTAGCACAGACTACGGCTGGTCCTGATGGGGTAGCCTTGATTAGTGGTTCTCATCCGCTTGTTGGTATAGGCACTTCTACGGGTTCTAACGCATTAAGTTCAAATGCGGCATTAAGCGTAACTTCGCTTGAAGCTTTGCTTACTAAAATGCGTCAGACAGTAGATGACTATGGCAATCCGAAGCCGTTGTTTCCTAAATCTCTGTTGATACCTGGAATGAATGAGTTTACTTCAATCCAGCTATTAAAGAATACAGAGAAGTCGGGAACGACAAACAGAGATATTAACGCTATAAGGGAAAGAGGACTCCAGTCTATTATATGGGATTATCTTACCCTTACAGGCTCTTGGTATCTGCTTACAGACCCGTCAGAAAGAGAGTTGATATTCTTTTTCAGAGAGAAAATCAACGGACAGATGAAAGCCGCTCCTGATACGACAGATGACGCTATATTCACTTCAAGATGTCGCTTCTCGTTAGGGCATATTGATTGGAGAGGTATAGCAGGTTCGTATGGTAGCTAAAATTAAAATATATCACTCAGGAGGTGATTACTTTGAAAAGACTAATTAGTTTAATACCCATAACATTACTTTTGTTTTCAGGAGTATGTTATGCGGCGATAGGTGAGATGTGGAGCGTAGGTTCTAATACTGCGGGAGACAATGCCGCTACGGTTGATTCAAGCGGTAATATGAATGTAAAGAATAATCTCGCAGTAACAGGTACTTCCGTATTCACTGGTGCGACCACAATGACAGGTGGTATAACTAACAATGGGTTTGACATAAAGGGAGCGCAGTCGGTATCAAAAGTAACTGCAAGTTCTGATACTACTATTACCCCGACAAAATCGGTAATAGCGATAACAGTAACGGCACCGGACGCTGGAGTTGTAAGTACGGCTCATCCGTTCTTGGCTACTACTACAGCCACAAACTATTCTTATTATAGGGTAGTTTTATTGTCAACAAATTCATTTGTAATACAGGATAATGATACTGACGCTGGCAGTTTAGTAGAGTTATCAACCGCAACGCAGTATACGCTGACAAAAGGGCCTGGAATACTATTGTACTACTATGATGGTAAATATTATCAGGATGGAACAGGTATTGCAACGGCCGGAGATTATATTACTATTACGGGTACAATGCAAGCGGCTACGCTCAAAGCGACTACATTGCTTGATGTCAACGAGGATGTAGATATTGACTTTGACGCTTCTGATGAGGAATTTAATCTGACTACTTCAAGTGGCGGTGTATTGCCCGCAATGGTAGTGTATAATTCAACTACTGATTTGCCAGGTGCAATAGACCAGACGCTATTAGGATTAGATTTCAAAGATGATGGCGACGCACAAGGCACATACTTAAGGTGCAGAGATAACACATTCGCTAATACTGTATTCAAAATTAGTGCCGATGGTGCTACTACGATTGACGCTTCTGGTGCTGGTTCGGGGACAGTATTAAGTGAATCAACACTTGTGGCCAATGATGCCGCTTTCAGGATTGATTCTGAAACGCAGGATTTACAGTTAGGAGACGGGACAAATAATACTGTAATTTCTGACAATGGTTGTATTACTCAGACAGGCAGTGCTACTACGATACTTACAAAAGTAGGTTATGCAAATGCTAACGGAAACACAGTTTACAATGTAGAAATTGCTACCTCAATTAAAAAAGGTGGTACTTATACATTGTCATTAGCTGACGCTAAAGTAGGTAAGTTTGAAGTTATGGGTGGCACTTTCACGGCTAAAGGAACATTCATAGCCGATGGAACTCCGACACTAATAACTACAGGCTCAAGTACCGACGTTTATACTGCGGCAGGTACTCAAGGCATAAGTTTTACCGATGGTGGAACTTCAGTAGTATTTACGAATAATTCCGCAACGGTTACTTATTGGATAAAGTATACGTGGATTAATTAGTAAGTAATTTTAATTGTGTAGATATGGGGTTAAAAGCCTCATATCTGCACAGTTAATTTATTAAGGAATTTATGGTAATACGATTTGGGGATAGAAAAAGACCGCCATTGACAAACAGTTCGCTACTTAAAAGAGGTGGCGAATTGCCTTGTTTAAGATGTGGTTTTAGATACCCTAAATATGGAAGTTATGCAAAAACAATCAGGGGTAAATTTATAATATGTAAGTTCTGTTACGACAGCGAGACCGACTAATATGAAAAAATTAATATTATCATTATTTTTAATTTCTATACTATTTACTTATTCTTATTCCGCAACAATAGATAAGAGTGCTTGGAAATATGTCAGGCCGATTACTTACAATGTGGCAGTTGTTAGCGGGACAGTAACAAACTATCCAGCGTTAGTTTACATAGACACTACCTCAATATCGGTAGCTAATTTCGCTAAATTTAACGCTGACGGAAGCGATATAAGATTTACTGATAGTGCGGATACTATATTAGACCATGAATTAGTAAGTTTTAAAGTCAATACGACTTCCGCCTCAATTATTGCATATATTTCTATTTCATCTATAACTTACAATGTGCCGTTATCGGGCAAACTGTTTTACGGCAATAGTTCGGCAGTTAGCATTTCAACAACCGCCGTATGGAATGGAAAGAATTATACGAGAGTTTTACATTGTAATGATAACTCTACGGCTATTTTAGACTCAGTTTCTGGTGTTTATGCCGGTACGGCGACGGGCGATATATCGTATGGCGGAAAATT